>Ga0315274_10000039_pt1 | contig 200057 bp, 229 predicted proteins | sample YL17G02_20_MG_FD_203700 | JGI IMG/M metagenome (GOLD analysis project Ga0315274, IMG submission 203700) | Sediment microbial communities from Yellowstone Lake, YNP, Wyoming, USA - YL17G02_20 | ecosystem: Environmental > Aquatic > Freshwater > Lake > Sediment | place: USA: Wyoming | collected...
AAAAAACACCATCAGCATTAGTTATTTTACTAACACTAAAAGGTTCACCAATTGTTTTATTTTTACAATCAACAACATATGAAATCAAATCATCACCTTCTGGTGTACTAAATAACATAAAAATTATGTCCTGTTTTTCTTTAAGTTCTGAAATTTTAATATCACCATTCCTAACCAGTTTTGACATTTCACTATCAGTATCCATTTTTACACCATTAGCTTCAATAATAATACCTGCAGCAAGAACTGGATTTTCCTGACAAAAATTTTGTATCATTTTTGCAAAAAATTGTTTATTTTCAGAACAAGAAAAAAGTTCAGACGGTACTGGAATTATCATTGGTTTATTTTCCATATAAAAGAAAAGTATTGGTGTTAAAAAACCATCCTTTTTAAAGTTTGCAATCATTCCTTCTTTAAGGACTTTTTTAAATTCATTTAAATTTTTGCTTTTCATTTTAATTCGAATTTGTTATATATACCATCTAACATAATATCCATCAATACCCAAAACAATTTCACCACAACGGATAAATTTTCCTGTGATGCAGTATTGATAAATATGATTTCCAACAATAAACATAATAATTGTTATACGATAAAAATGAAAAAATGTTACAAAAATTTATAGTTTTGTTATTTTATTTACCATCACAACCTTTAATCCATCAAACTTTATTAGATATTCATACATGACTGGATATTTTACTTTTGCCATTGGTAATTCATCTTCATGATATGCTTTTTTCCAGATAGGTGAACCATTGAGATTATTACGAATGTCTTTATCTTCAATTGGCGAATAAACTTTTACGACTTCCATAATTACTGATTTAAATATAATGTAAATGTAATATTATTTTATTTAAATACAAAATATTTTTTTATTGTTTTATTAATAAAAAAAATGGGGCATATTATCCCCATTTCCTTAATTTCTGTGGAATCATACCACATTTTCTTTATTTTATTGGCTGTCCACTGAGAAATGCAACAATTTTAACAATCATATTAATGAAATCAACAACAACTATTGTTGACATTCCAATTGTGAAAAGAGCAAGTATTCCAATTCCTAATACAGCAACATTAGATTCAACTTGTCTTAATTTTTCCATTAAGATTGACCAAAGTTCTTTCATAATTACTTTTTATTATCAAGTTTATTCATAATATCCAATAGCATATTAACACCAATTGCATCCATTGGACTTACACCACCTGATTTATCACCACCAGTAACTACAATTGATGGAACATTTACTTTTGCAAGTTGTTCAGCTACGCCAACTTTAATTTTATATTCCCATTCCATTTTTTCCTGTGGGGTAAGACCAGCCTGAACTTTCAAACGATTGAATTCATAAATTCCCTGACCTTCATAAATTTTGGCAAGTTTTTTCTGTTCTTCTTGCTTGGCATTAAGAGTAGCTACTTCATAAAGTTTTTGAGCAATAGTTACTTCTTTAACTTTTTCAACTTCCTGTTCGTATTTAGCCTTTGCTACGTTAGCCAAACCTTGCTGTTCTGCAGTAAGAGCATCCTGTTTAGCACGAATTGCTTCCTGTTTTGCAAGTTCAGTTTTCATTGCTTCGTCCTTACGTTTGGCAATCATTTCCTCTACTTTGGCATCAAATTGAGGTACGTCAATAACACATTCAAGTACTTCACAACCTAATTGCTGTAACCTGTTTGGTGTTCTTAAAGGCTGTCCATTTTCATCATATACAAGTACGGTTACACGCTGTTCTTCAACATCACCAGTAGATGTAACTTTATTGACTTTATCAGATTTTGTTTTGTATATACCGTTTCTTAATTGGTCTTCGACTGCCTGTTGAAAAAGAGCAAGTGTGGTATATGCATCTTGTGCCGAACGTAAATTTGCCGATAATTTAATAGCATTATTTACAATAGGTACAATACCTGATTGAATAAAATGATCAAAGCCGTTTGCATATTCTCTTTTAAGATTAATAGCACCTTCTGATGTTGCAGGTAATTTAACCCTGATAAGACCAGAAATTTTGGCTTTTGAACCATCATTAAAAATAACATCAACAGCATCAATATCAGCACTACCGTCACCTTTATGAGTGCCAATACCGCATGTTGTAACGTTTTTGTATTCGGTAATTGTACCGAACCACTGAAAGTAAGTACCTGCAGCAAATCTGACTGACATGTTACCTGTTATGGCAGCTTGTTTGACCTGAAAGTAACCAGCTTCATTTGTTTGGAAAATTCCTCTTGCCAATACCAAAAAGATAATAGCAAGCACCACAAAAGCAATCGCAATAATTCTTTTCTTTTTCATTTGTTTGAATTTAAAAAATTAATAATTAATAGAATTTTAAAATTTGTGAATAATAATTATACTGTTATATCCCTTTTAAACCAATAATAAAAAGGTATGAGAGCAAGAAATACATTTATTTCGATTTTTTTGAATATTTGAACACCGAAAAAATGTAAAGCAATAGTTACATAATAAAACAGAAGTAAAAAAATAATCGCTTCGATACAAAATTGAATTAACATAGCTTTTAAGATTTAGTTATTAATCGTTTCAAAATAAATTGCATTCATATTACTATCAAGATATCCCACCACATTCAAATCCATATCACAATCATATCCACCATCAAGGTCATAAGTTACATTATACGTTAACTCCACAATAAGGTAATTACAATGTGGAAATCTAAAATATGATATGTTTTCTTCATTTTCGGGGGTGAAGTTAGATAATATTTTTTTAAAATCCAAATTTTTTAACAAATTTTCCATACCAGCATTACTAATTTCTTCTCTCAAAGTAGCGTCAAGTGTCTCAATATTAAAGTATAGGTATTTTTCATTTTTATTATCATTTTGAAAACAACCGACAAACTGATGAAACCATTCAGCATCTGCAATTTGATTATGTGCTTCCTTATTTGTATTAATAGTAAATTTTGGAAGATAATCAAATACTTTTTCTGATCTTGGATGACCTTGCCTGAGATTATAGATAAAACGTTCTGAAATCTCGTATAGCTCAACACCAAGTAATGTTTTTAATTTAGTTATCATTTTTTGGTTCTTTTAATATTTTAATAATATCTTCAATAGGTGTTGTTTTATTGATTTCATTACATTGACTCCATTTGTTGAATTCTCCAAAATAATCAAAAAGAATATTATCACAACCATTATAATATCCCATAAAAGTATTGTTTTTTGAAGAATAACCAATTTTCTTACCATATCCATAAGCGATTGCAATTTCACCTTCTTCTTCATTAACACTAACATCTTGTCCTGTATAGGCAGCAGCAGTTGAAAGTAAGGATGATATGAAATTAATATTTTTGCTTTTTACATTAACAATAAATCCATTAGAACGTAATGCATCTGTTAAATTTTTACTAAATTCACATGTATTGAAATTCTTAGAGAAATTAGGGTCACTAATTTCAAATTTAATATTGAATTTGTTTTCCTTTTTAATTTTAAATTGATATGAAAGATCAATTTTTTTGCCGGGATGATACCAACTTTTGTTAAAATCAACAATAGTACCTGCTGGAATATTCATACAATTCAATGTTCTTCTAATACAAGACTTTAAACTAATGTCTTTCCAACGTGTCCAATACAACATACAATTCTTATAATAATTATGTATAGTATCAATAAATCTGATATCGGTATAATAACAAGGCAATCCCTTATATAATTTTTCTTCTTCAATTTCCGAATTATAGACAAAGTTATGTGATTTGCAGTATGCAAAATCTCCCTCAATTTCAATGGAATTAAATCTATTTACTCTATATCCTTTTGGTGCTTGATGTCCTAATTTATTTTGTTTCATTATTATTTGTTTTAGTATCAAAAATGGAAATGTTTGTTCCTAATATAATATGTGGAACATATTTAGGATACCATCTTTCTTTGCCCTTTCTACCAATTAATATTTTTTTATCTTTCCTTTTCATAATCTTCAATTTCCATATTCATTGCGCCTCCATCAACGGTAAACCAAGCCTTGCATATTAATAAATTAATTCCAAACATATGCACATTAACCATATTATCTTTCCAATCTAATATGTCATGAAAATCTTTTTCACCAATTGCTTTATTATGTTTATACCAAAATCCCAATTCCCATTCACGCCACGTGGAATCATCATAAAAATCTTCTTTCTTTTCAAATCTGTGACGAAATACAAATGTGAAATTTAATTTTCCTATTTTTAAATGTCCAATCGCCATATTATCTGTATTTTGTTATAAAGTAAAAATTGAATTTGCCTTCCAAATTAAAATGTTTTTTCACCGAACCTTCGATATATTCTTTTTCAATATCTGTTAATTCAGGTATTGTAATTGGTTTGCCTGAACCTAAATATTCACCATCACTTGATTTATCTAATATTCTGCCAATAATTATAAATTTGCCATCACGACCAGCAGATAAACAAAAAATTCCTTCTTTATGTTTAATTTTTGTATCAAAAGCACTATCATCCATAAATTCTTCGAAAGTTTCATTAAAACTTTTTTCAGTTTTTTCTTGCCATTCATTGCGCCACGTATATGGAACTAATATTCCATACATAAAATATTGATTAATTTGTGTACTCATTTGCACATTTCTTTAAGTTCTTCAAATGTCGGTTTTGTATCTTCGGGCACAAAAAATTCCACACCTTCATATATTTCTTCTTGTGTGATTATATAATTTGGGTCAGTTCTATCAACATATTTTAATACGGGTTTATCATTTTCCATATGTAGATATGCGCTATTATATGGTGCACCATCCATGATAAAATGGTCAACATCGGAAGAATGACAGAAATGTGGTTCTTTATCAAGCAATTTTTGAATTATAAATTTACGCATATCATACCAGTCTTTTATAAAATTGCCTGTTTTGAAAAGTTTCTTTTTATTGTTGCCATAGGAAATTCTAACGGATTCATATCCTAAATCCTTTTTATTTCCATCAGTGTAGTTAATTCCAATTACAGCCATAGTTATTTTATTAAATTTACAAACCATTCGAAATTTTCAATGGATTTATCACCAGTTTCATTATCACAACGATAAAATTTAACATATAAGTCCAAACAATTTTCAATCATCAGTGCTTGAATGAGATTAGTTGCACGCTTTTTGGCTTTATACCAATCACCATGTCTTCCACCTGCAGACCATGCGTTATATGCATCATCATGATATTGAATAACTTGTAAAACATCTTGATGAATTGGAAATTTTTCAGCAAATCTTCTGGCAATCATACCATGATGATTTTCACCAGTTTTTGGTAAATTCTGATTTACCTTATGTTTGAAAGTGTCATGAAGTATTGCAATTAAACGCAATTCTGCTCTTTCATTATCATCTTTATAGTACTTGTCGATGTTATCGAGCACTTGCTCGATGTGATAAATCACCTGACCTTCTGGATGTCCGGGTCTTTTTTTTCCATAATTTGCACCAGTAATAAATGTATTATCATTACAAATTGCTATTTCAATTCCATTTTCTGGTTTAATAATATTTTTAATTAATTCATTCATTTTTACAATTTTTCATCAATATGCATTATTGTGAATTTCTCCAATTGTGGCGAACCACAACCAACAGCTATACCATCAAATGGTTTTAACCACTTAATTATTTCCTCTTTATCTCCTTCAATAACAACACTATCACCATACATCACCATACCCACTTCGTTGGATGAAAAAACAAATCCCTTTTTGCTGGGAAATATTACACCGATTCTACCAAAATTAAAATTAATTTTAATTGTATCTGGCATTGTTGCCTTTATTTCTGATGTGAGTAGTAGATCAATTATCATAATATTGTTTTTCCGTTCTACAAGTATACGAAAAATAAATTGAAAGGTTACAAATTTTGTTGATTTTTTTTATTTTATATTATTTTTCTTTTTAAAATATGGTTTCAAATCTTCTTTTGTAATTTTACCTGCTTCAAGCATTGCTTTAATAAAATGTTTTGCCTGTGTATTATAAAGTTTTCTCACACGAATTGTCTCTTGCAAAGCAGTACATCTTTTTTCATACGATTAATGTCTTTTTGAAGACTTGAACGTGTTTTATCATCACCAGTTTTCATATGTTTAAATTTAATTTTTTTTCATTAAATATTTTAAATAACCAATATATCCTTTTAATTTTTCTTTTCCTCTTAATTCTTTTTTATTTAATCTATAATAAAAAAATAATTGAAAATAATAAGGAAGTCTTTGCATTAACATATTTCCATATCTGTCAGCATCATTTTCCGTATGTTCCATACCCATTGTCTTTATTGCAAAATGATGACCAAGTTCATGAAAGAATGTATAATAATAACTTTCCATTCCGAGTTTTTTTAATTCATTATCACACAATAAGATTCTTGGAAGTATGAAATTTTCTTTATTTCCAACTGTTTTATAACCAACAAATTCACATAATTCTTTATATGACATTTTATATTTAATTTCCAGTTCTTCAATATCAATAAGTAATTTGTTTAATGTTTGCTGATATTCTTGATTTATACTATAAATATATTTACCCAAAGATTTCTTATTTTCATCAGTAACATTAACATTTATTTCTTCATATGTTTTATGAAAAACTTTTATGTTTTCTTCATTACATATATTTTGTAAGGTGTTTTCAATAATTGCCAGAAGTTTTGGATGATTATTAAAATTAAAACTTAAAAAATATAAATCAATATCAATAAAAACAATCATAAGACTACAAATTCCTAAACTTATGATAATAATTCCTAACATTATACAAATAATTATTGTTTCCATTACATTAATCAGTATTATAATTTTCAAAATTCTGAACCCTGTAATAATAATCAATAGCATTATCAAGATTGGCTAACCACATAACTTCCTTTAAATCAATATTATTTGCTAACATAACAATACCTTTCTTTGTATTTTTTGTTAATTTTTTTAATAGTTCAAAATTATTATCTGTTCTGTTTTCACCAAGAAAAATTGTCATAATATTTTGTGGTTTACCAATATCAATTACAGGTTTTCTTTTTATTTTAATTGGTATCATTCGTTGATATTTTGGATTAATAACATTATTATCCACATCATACATAAATGATTGTTCACACACAAATTTGATTTTATTTAATTGAATTTGATTTTCTAAAAGAATGTTTTTACATGATTTAATTAATGTTATTTGATTATCAGTTAATTTATTATTATTCAAAGTAATTATTTTATATTTCTCAGACTTAAATTTCTTTTGAAATTTAATAAATGGAAATTTATTTGTAATAATAATCATAATTATTCTGTCCTATATATTTTTCTAAAATTAGTTACATATAATAATTTACCGTTACTATACATACCATCAATAAGAACTTTGAATTCATATCTATCTGTTTTTGAAATAATTGTACTTTTTAAAATTTCAAATAATTCTGTGTTTTCAATAGTCATTAATCTATGTTTATGATTTTCATTTTCGGCAATATATGAACAATAGGTTTTGGGTGTTCTTCCATATCCTGCTCTCCTGATAAATTTCCATGTTATTTGAAGTGTTTCTTTGTCCATTTTAATTATCAATATTAGTTGTTAATACCGTTGCAGTCATACTTGGTCTGGTGAGTGCTACATATTTTAATTGATTGCGTTCCTTTAAAATCCAATTTTCATTTATGTCATTTTCCATTACCATAACATGTTGATATGTAGAACCTTGTACTTTATGGCAAGTTATAGCCAGTCCATAATCAAGGTCTTTATTTATAACATCACCACTGCCTCTAAGCATTCCATTCCTATATCTGTCTATGGTTTTCATTAAAAGATTACAGCGTCTGAAATCATAATATTTTATCCATAATTTTTTATTAGTTTTTCCCATGTCTCTGAAAAAATCATGCATTTCTGCATAATGATGAAGAATTTCATGATCATTAGCATTAATTATAAAAACATTCTGATATTTAAATTTACCACGTGCAAGATTTTCTTTTAATTTAACATTATAACCTTTGATATCATATTTATTTTCTTCCAACCCAGATTTTTCAATAACACGGTAATCAGCAGAATTTTCAATAATATTATACTTTTGACTTTCATTACTAATGCTTCTGTAACCCATAAGAACATCACCAACCTCAATAATATCTGTTTTTTCACCAAATAATGCGGTTCTAATGACTTTATTAGCTGCCATAACAGTATCATTCTTCCATGCGATTACCTTTACATAATCGGTGTCTTTTTTGAATTCATCAGAATTGAATTTATCAAGTATTGCTTTACGAAATTCTCTTTTATCAACAGTAAATATTACACCTTCACCTAAATCATTCATAACGCTTTTTCTTTTAAAACCGCCATCAAGTCTGTTGAGATTATTCCTTAAGGCATCATAAACAAATGCCAGAGGATTAGTATCGTTTTGTCTTTCAATTTTTGTAAGTTGATGAAATTCATTTGTTTCCTGACTAAACACAACACTTTCTTTTTCACCCACCGGGGGAATTTGTGCCGGGTCGCCCATGAATAATATTTTAGTACGACTATTTTTAGTTTGGTCAAGAATCAAATCATATAATTCCTGATTAATCATAGATGCTTCATCAATAATAACAAAATTATAATCTGTAATTTTCGGTACAGCAATAGGATTAAATTTAGGGTCATTAGGATTAAAATTATCCAGATCAACATCAGGTCTTAATCCAAGCAAAGCATGTAATGTTTGACCCTCTTTACCAGTAAAATTCATTACAACCTTTTTGGCTTTATGCGTTGGTGCTGAAACTACAACACCATAATGATAAGTATCAAGTATTTTTTTAATGATGGTTGATTTGCCGGTCCCCGCATAACCCGCTAATATAAAGAAAGTCTGACCATTTTTTAACCAACGCTTAATTTTCACCAAACCGTCAAATTGTTCGTCATTAAAAGTAATTATCTTACCTGTTGGTAATTGTAATTGATTTTCATCCATTATTCTTTTTTTGCAGATTTAATTATTTTTATAAGTTTTCTAATTTGTTTTGCCTTATAAAATTTTCCAATTTCTGGTTGTTCATAAAATTCAACAAAATATGAACCATCAATACGTTCATCATTTGTGTTTGAAAGAAATATATCCGTTTTATTTAATCTATAAATAAAATAATGATATGTATTTTTTTGTCCGCTTTCTATAGGCTTTATTGTAATTTTTTTAAAACCCAAAGACATTAATTTTTTTTCTGTTAATTTTTTCATTAATTATTTTTTATTAATTTTTGTTTGAGCGACCAAATTCTCATGCAACCTAATTTTGCTATTTTCAATTGTTCTTTTTCCGTTAGTTTCCTTGCCATTCTAATTCTTTTTGATTCCCTTTTTATGTGTGCGCCTAATTGTTCCCTATCATTATAATCAGTCCATCTGTAACAAGTTATTATACCTGCGCCTTCTGGAACTATGTCTTTACAACTTTCATACAGATTTTCAGGAAATGCAAAGTATAATTCTGTTATTCTATTTTGTCTGTCATGATGATTATGTCCTTTTTTAAAATCTGCAAGTAAGTCTGACTTACTTCTTTTAATTTCTACTTCTACCGCAACACCACTTTTTTTAATAATAAAAATATCACACTCATGCATTCCAAAACCCCAACTGATATTTGGTACTATTATATTTTGTCTAATTCCAAAATATTTTGCAATTGCCACTTCCATTTCCATTGTTGTAAGTGGTTTTGTTTTAATCTTTTTTTGAACAGTCACGATTCATTTGCATTGTCTTTAAAATTATTTTTCTTTCGGTTTTAATCTTTTTAACTTTTTCTTGCCAGTAAAGACCGCAAATAGCACGAAATTGAAATTCAGTGCCATAATCAATGAGTTCATTTTCCAAATCCACTTCAATATTAAAACCTTTTTCTTTTAGAAATTCTTCAAGTAACAACATGATTGTTGTTTTACCTGCTCCTGCTTCTCCCGATATTATTATTTGTAATTCTTTCATATTTTTTTTGATTTTTATAATCATTTAAGATAAATTTATAATCACGCCAAAATCTTATCCTTCAATAATTCACGAAGAAATACGTTTTTTATCCCACCAATTAATTGAATCCATTCTTTATAATATTCGGGATACTTTTTTATAATTGCATCATTTTTCATTGTTTTTAAAAGAACTAATTCAACTGATGCTCGACTACTTTCCATTGGAATCCTTTCAATTAGGTACTCAATAAAATCAGGATAATCTTTTTTGTTAAATACTCTTTCATCAGCAATGAAACAAAGAGCAGTTAATGCATTGTTTAAATCAGGTTCTTTGAAATATGAAAAGAGTATTTCATTTTCAAGTAACTGATCACCAATTTGATTTAATGTTCCTTCAGCAATGCCATCAAAATCTCTTTGTTCATTGGTTGTGCCACCATTAAGAATTATCCACGTTTTCCAATTAGTTGCAAAATCAATAAATTCTTTAGTTTGTCCATATTTGAGAGCATATTCCAATGCTGTGTGCCCGCACATAATGCCTTGTGATATACCCTTAAGTGATGAAACAACAAAAAAATACATACGAAATTCAAGTTTATTTTCTTCCATAATTACTTATATTATCATACACAACCATAAAATCAACCATACCATCACTATTATGAACAATAAGTTTTGCATCATAACGTGTGGCATAATGGAAAGCAAGGTCTCTATGTTTAAAATTTCGTAATGATCTATTACCATTTTTTTTATAAACACCCCATTTTCTTCTGGATTTCATTATATGAATTTCTTCCATAATTTTATTAATTTACACCAACAATTGATGCTGCTTTCATTGCACCACGTACTGTAGGCAACCATGATAATAATGGTGAATATTTTCCTTGATTCATCAACATTGCACTTACAACATTACAAACCCATTCAACTTCAAGTTGAAAGCAACGAAACCACCAATAATTATCCCTTTGCTCACCAAATGCATCATTCATTTTTTTTGATGCTTCATTCCAGACTTCAATGAGTTCTTCTGGACTTTTATTACGACAGGCTTCAAATCCTGCAATTGAACCTTCTAATTCTAATTTTTTTGATTCTTCGGTATAATCTGATTTGGCTGCTTCTATACCTTCATCAATTACTTTTGTTAAAAATTCTGTGTAACCCATATGTATTTTCTCCTATTAATTATTAATTAATTTTCTCTCAATCAATATAGATTCTGATATCCAGTGCTTTTCGCAATAATTTGGGTAAACAGTATCAATACGATAAAGCACCAAATGTTGAATACCTAAAAATGGTAATTTTTTTATTTTCAAACTAACGCCTTCAAATCGAATCCCCGGACAGAATTCATAATAAATTAATTTTTTCATTAGTTATCTTTTCTTATTTCTGTTAATTTTTTATCACCAGTAAGCCATTCACGAATTTCTTCGACTGTATACCAACCATGATTATCATCATCATCACTGTAATTAACCCAATACCAAATATCATATTTGGTTTTAAGTTCTTTCTTACGTATTTCACGTGCTTCCGTATTCTCATAATCAATCCATTTTGCAGAACATGCCATATAATATTTTGCTTTACCATAACCATTTTGATTGGCATATTTTTCTTTGATTTTTGTCATGCCAATTTTTTCCTCATAATCCTCACGATCATAATATTCTTTATCTGCTTCGTACATTTGGTCAAGTTCTTTTTGTGGTAAACGGTCAGCAATTAGTAATGAAAGACTGGAATTGCTAAAAGGATTTTTTCGCATTAAATTAATATGAGCAATTGCAATATTACATTTCTGAAATGCTTCATATAATTCATTCAAATAACCAACCTCTTTTTCACCCATTACACCAACGCCAAAACTTCCTTCATCCCATGCACATGTAATTGGGTCTTTGAGTTCTCTGGTAGTACTTGGATGTTTTTCTTGCCACTCCATGTTCCATAAAATATCCTCTTTATAATTCTTTAAATCATTTGGAATATTTTCTTCGGATTCAGTCATTCTTCTGCAACTATAACCAGTGTAAAGTAATGCATATTTTTTCTTTTTAAAAGTTTCTTTTTTAAAAACAAGGTTATCAATATTTTTAGTTATTGTGCGATTTTTAATACCCATGTTTTTGTTTGTGCCTTCAGGTATGGCAAATCTTCTTCGTAAATCCTTAATGCCCCTTTCATGTTCGGCAGTATAATCATAACCAAGTGATATTCCGATAAATTTATCATCAATAATTATAATTCCATAATCTTGACTTGCTTTTCTCATTGTTTTATTTTTTTATTTATATGCAAATATAGAAAAATTTTTAATATATAGTATATCTATTGTTTTAAAAAATGTTTAACCTTATCGTCATAAGAATATATTAATTTATCATTAATTTCTTTTTGCACAAGACCTAATCCATTATTATTGCATATGAAACGAAACTGTTCAACATTTATTGTGTTATTATCCATAGCAAATTTAACAAGCAATTTATATATCCTCAAATGTTTTGTTAAAATATCTTTTGCCCTTTTCTTTTCTTCTGCTAAAATATTTTCAATTATGTTATTTGTTGAATCAATATCATAATTTAATTCATGTGGTAATGGTGATTCTTTTTTTCCAATTCTTGATATATTTCCATCCATACCATACATTCTAACATATTTTCCCGCAACATCTGTTGCATATAATATATCAATTGATGCACCATTTGACTTATATTCTTCACCAAATACAATTTCTTCCGCAACAAGACCTGCTAAATATATAACCATTTGATTTCTTATAAATGTTTTATTATCAATCAAAGTATGATTAATAACAAAACCATTTGAAAGACCAGCACTATTAATATTTATTTGTTTTGGCGGTGTATTAAAAAGTAATGCGTATGTAAGTGCATGACCTAATTCATGAACAGCAAAAAGCATTTTTTCATCTACTGACTTACTCTCACGAATATTATCAATATCCAAAACAATTTCTTTTGTAATTTTTTTCTTGTTGATTTCACTAAAAAGTATCTTATTTTCGAAATCAAGATAGAACTCGTTTACATTGTTTAAGAGAGCATGATACATGAAATGAGGTAGATTACTGCCAAGTACATTGAAAACCGTGGAAATTGCAGGTCTAACCCCTTGTGTGGGAAATACACCATTCCTATATATCACATCGAAAATATTATTTGATAATGTAATTTTTATGGCGTGTTCTTTTTCAATTCTATTTAAAATTTGATAACAATTCTTTTTAATAATTGTATAATAACTTTGCTTATCTAAACAAGGATATATAACATGATTATTACCAAATCTGGCAATTTGTTCCGGTTTAAATTGAGTGGATAACGCATTTTTTATGTGAACGATATTAATTCGTTTTGATAATTCATGATATACGTCAGCGTCTGTTTCACTATCTTCGATATCATCAGCCATTTTAAACGCAGTATCAAGATTTCCAGATATAAAAATTAAAAGTTTCTCATATGATTTACCATCATTAACATTTCCAGCTTTTAATGTTTTTTCCATAATTTCCATGCGTTCTTCAAGACTCATTCTCATAATTTCTTCTGCAGAGATTTGCAAATTAAGCATTTTTTTAAATCTATTTGCAGTCCAATGAGAAGTTTTGAACCGATAACTTTTTATTTTTTTTGGAACAGATTTTATCAAATTTTTACCACTTTGTCTTTTTGGTTTGTCTTTGGCTTCTGCTGATACTTCATCAGTATTTTCTCTTTGGTCAAGCCAATACATTTCTTCAAGCATCATTTCCATAATTTCAACTCTACGTTGTGAATTATTTTGAAATTTACCATCAGAAAGTAACGTCCAGACATCATTAAAATATTTATTTTCAAGCATTTCACCTTGTTCATTCAAGGTACGATAACGTTGAATTTCATCAAGTAAAAGTATTGCGGGTTCATTTGAATCAATGCCACTATTTTCTAAATAATTTTCAACATTTCTGGCATAATCATTTTTAATATCCATTTGAATTTCAATAAATTTATCATTAAAATTCAAAAGACTAACAAGGGTACGAACCAAATCTGTTTTACCAACACCAGTAATACCCCATAATGAAATAATAAGTGGTCTGAATTGAATTTTAGGTGTTAAATACCACAATGAAATATTATCCATAATTTTGTCAATAACATCATTAATACCAATGAATTTTTCTTTTAAACCTATTTTAACATCTTCAAGTTTTTTTCTTTTGTTTTCAATTTCTTTAAGAAATTCATTATTCATAATTTCGGGTTTTATATATATCATTATTTATAATCCAAAAATTTATAGCAATTGAAATTGCTAATGCAAACACATAAATAAATATTATTGCACCTGTCGATGGCTCTACGGTTAAATAACTAAATTCTTCGAAAGACCTTCTTTGAAATTTATTAAGATTTTGATTCAGATAATTATAATAATCATCCCATGTTTGTTCTGTTAACATCGGATATTTTGATTTTATTTTAATTATGGTGTCAGTACTGATTTGCTTTGGAAATGGAAGAACATCAGGCAATTTTTCTCCAGCTTTACCCAATATGGCTTTTTTTGTTTTTTTATCAATAGGAATTACAGGTGGAAAATTTTCTTTTTTTACTGTACTATCTTTATATGTATAAAGGTTCAGTATTTCGTTTTTTACTTCAGCAGTTAACACATCGGAAGTTGCCCATGAAAATGCATGTGACCATAGTATTTGATTGCCTTTTTTACCAATACATACCACTAACTCATTCTTATTGCTTTTAACCCAATAATTTTCCTGATATTGAGCAATTGACCTTGGTTTATTTTCAAATACCAATATCCAAAGTCTTAATTGGTTACTTACACCAAATTTACCATTGAGTCTTTTAAATTTTTCTTGGGTTTCTTTACTGATATTATCACCTAATATTGTTGGATATTCAAGACCTTGTGTCATATGAAATAAACTACTGCCTTCATATGATGGATATTTAAATAATCCCATACTGTCAGCTTCTTCTTCTTTAACAAGTTTAATATTAAAAATGGTTAAATCAGATGCTTTAATACGATTTTCATATGAATGTTGACTTACATATGCTTTACGAGTTTCATCAGTACCATCCCAAGTTGTCTGATATACATATGATATTTCTCCCACACGTTTACCTTCGAATTTAGTTCCTTTACTACCAACACATCTATCACGTGATGCAAAATTATTATGAGAATCAATTGATGTTTTTTTGGTGCGAAATTGTTTTACTAATTCATCATGTTGTTTTTCAGCAATATTAAATTTTTCATTAATATCTGTAACTGCCCACCAAGACGGTCCAACATCATCCTGATGTGAACAATCATATGTTTCCGTGCAGTAATTAGTATTTCCTTTGCTATCAGTACCACATGGATAAGTTCTTGTACAAATTTCAGTATGCCAATAATTATATGGTTCTTCTTCATATACAGCAGTAACGGTTGAACCCCAATATTCACTAAATTGAACACTGGTATAATTAATAATTAATTTAGAAATTATTATTGCAATAAGTACAGACCCAATAGGTATGAAAAATTCCCACCAAGTAAATTCATGTTTTTTTATAAAATAAAAAACTGCTGTTACCAATATGGGAACTAATATTGCAAAATAATAAAATTCTGACATGCTTATTCGTTTTTAGGTATATAATTCAATAAAAATTCTCTATCTTGTGTAAATGTTGGGCATTCATCGGCAACCCATTTACTACGAATGGTTGTTTGTAAACAATCGACAGGTGGCATTCCTTCTGGTAATTTAGGTGTGACAACTACTTCAACCTGTTGTTTAAAAATAAATCTACCACGCTTATACTTAGGTGCATAGTCGTTCCAGTTAATACCCTTTTGGAATATCATTTCCTGCTGTTCACTCACATTTTTACCTGCAAGTTCTTTGTGACTGTAAAGACTCTGTGCAACACTTGAAATGCTATTGCGAACAGTATCTTGCTGTCTCCAAATGAAGTAGTTTTCAACCTCATAGTCACACGGAATGGTAAATACTCTGGCATCAAATTCAGCAAGTTTAGAACCAAGCACTTCACCAAGAAGAACCTGTTCAAATGCAGTAATTCCATGTGCCTCAATATCAACATTCATGCTTCCATATGCACGAAATATTCTTAACTGATTGAACTTAGCGGTAGCCATACTTGCAGCAACACTTGCCATTTTCTGGATATTACCGTCAAACCACGCATCAGTACCTATCTTATCAAAGTCAGTAAGAAGAATGCTGATTTCATCACTCTGAACGAAACCAAACTTAGCACCCTGCATGTTCTTGCAGAGATAACAAGCTGTTTCATCCATGTCAGCAATAAGACCATCATCAAACGGCTTATTCAGTCCACGTGTATATGTGTGGAATGCTTTGCCATCAATGCGAATGATTGTGTATGTTCTGCGGGGAAGTGTAATACGAGTTCTATCCTCATAATACTTCTTCATCCTATCACCAAATTCGTCTCTCATTTTTTTTCTATTATTTTCTCGTATTTTTTTTCCATGTCTCTTGCCATTGCAGCAAGTTCGAAATTTTGAATATTGAGGAATGCCACCTTTAATTCACGAATTTTTTTTAAAATTTTCGTAGATTCTTTCATTGTAATTTGTTATTAAGTTTCTGTTTAAAAAGTTGAACTGTTTTATTACCAATTGCTTTTGATGCTTCTTTGGATTCAATGATTTCTTCACGACCTTCCCGGTAAACATCTTCAACCATTGCTTTAATAACCTCACCCATTGATTCCATATTTACATCTGTGGGAAATTTCTGCAATACGTGTTCAAGTCTGAGATTAGTTACCCATTCTTCTGCAATTGCTTTTGCATCTTCCAAAACTTTTAGTGCTTCGGGACTAATTTCACGTTTAGTTTTAGTTTCCATTTGTTCATCTGGCTTGTACTTGCAAATAACCCTTGCACCATTATTAAGACGCATTTCAACAAGTGGACGACAAACAATGCCTTCACGCTTATGGTCGTATCCCATGCCATTACGAACGGCTTGTATTGAATACATATCTCTTAATGCTGTAAGATTTTCCAATGTAACATCAATTTTGTTATAGTGTACAAATTCAACACCGAATTGATAACATACATCTTGTGCATTTGGCACATCAAGCCAATTATCACCGACTTTTACATCAAAGCCAATGAATCTCAGTTCCTTGCCATAAGTATGTGACATACCCTGTTGTTTTCCACCATAGGCTTCACCAAAAATAACAACATCAATATCGGGAAATATTTCCTGAAATTTTGATTTTAGAAAATTTTCATTGAATAATGCCACAAAGTTGTCGTGTTTTTCACCACCACTGGAAAAATGAATTATTTTCTCACTGAACTTCCAGCTTATATGTGCGGATGTGCCATGAATTTTTTCCATAGCATAACATTCCTTAAATAAAAGGATTGTCTGGTCTTTGTAAAGGTTGTCAATGTGTAAATATCCCATATTATTCTTTATTTGTTGTTTTTTCCAATCCCTTGCCCAATAAATCCAATCCTATAAAAACAGTGGAAGGTGTACTGTCCGCAAACATTACTTCTTCTTTCTTATATCGCATCATTTTTAAAAATTCTTCTTTTTCTTTTTCTGTTTTTACAACAGGTTTTCCGTCTGAATCTTCAAAGCCAATTATTATCATTTTATTCGGGTGTTTCGGTTAATGTTAATAAATCATTAAGTGAAGACATACTTCTCATTTTGAATGCTGTTTCCAACGTAGGTTTTAAATCACTTGGGCAATCATCTAAATTAGATTTGCTGTCAATTAAAAATTGAACCTTACTGTTATCATCAAGCCGAAGGGTTGTAATAACAATTTGTTCTTTTTTCTCAAAATCATATTGCATCACAATACGAATTCTTTTTGAAAATTCATTTGTAATGCCTATTCTTTTAATATTCCTTTCAACCTGAAATTGAGAAGTAGTGAGATAAATATTACCCTCAATCAAGCCTTCATATAAGAATATTTTTTCGCCTTCTTCTGTTTCAATTTTATATTTCATGTCATACAAATTTTAATTAAAAAAACCAGTTTTTATCTTCATCAAAACGGGCAAAACTTAGGTTTACGAAATTTTTCCTACCGCCATTCCTTCTTTCTGGGCATTCAGTCCCTTTCAGGCACGTTATCTGGCATTGAACACGTAGCCACCGTGTTAGGATTCGTGGTCGGAGCAAGGTTCGAACTTGCATGATGATATTAACTCTACAACGGGCGTATCTCTTCGTAGTCACGTAATCATCTTATGTAGGTAAGCGACTGCCAATTTCGCCATCCAACCATCAAAAAATCTTTCTGCCCGTTTCCACACGGAATACCAGAGTTGCCCTCTATTATGTACTTCGGTCTGCCCTTACCAGACTGCTTCACTTGGCGAAGGGTATTTTACGGCAAACAACGCCCCTTGGAATAGAACTGTAATCGAGCCACGCCTCACCTTTCCCTGTGACTCTGGTTTTTTAGGGTGTAATTACTGTTTGCTTTCAGCAGAAAGACTTTATTTTCAAAGAACTAATACTCCTTAATTTTTCTTAAACAAATCAACCTCATTTTCCTGTCCGGTTTTATAGGCATCTTCGGTTTTAAGCGATTTGATAATCACGATTGCCAAATCTTCACGTTTGCCTATAACAAGTTTCTTCGGGAAAGTCATACGCATATTTTTATGTTGACGATCAATATCAATAAGTTTTTGCTGTTCAATAAAAAAACCTTCACGTTGTCCTTCAATTGATGCCATAAGTTTTTCATACAATTCAATTTTAAATTCTGGATTATGTTCAGTAACCCATTTCATAAATGTTTGTTGACCCTGACCATCATCAGAATAACGACCTTCCATAAGTAATGGATATACTTCTTTAAAAGCATCTTTGTATTGATCAGCAACCTGTGCTTGCTGTTGAAGTATTTTCCATACTTTGTCAAAATATGCTGCACATGATTCTTGCTGGGCACTACCTCTGTTGCGGAGTTTAATTTCAGAATTGCTTAGACCTATTGCCCAAAAAGCAAAACTTATGCCCAATATTAATACAAGTCCTAATGTAATTAATGTTCCTGTTTTCATTTTTTAATTTTTAATTAATTTTAAAATTTCATTTGACAAATATAATCAAATTATAATAAGTTAGCAATATATTTAATAGAAATTTCACATTTATCAATTTCCTTATTAATAAATTTTTCTAAAATTTTCTTTTTTTCACTGTCTTGTTCCTTTTTTAAAAGTTTAAGCAATGCTAAAAGATTTTCTAATGGTGTGAGTTCATTTCTAATGTCTGCACCAACAACACCAGCTTCAATCAGATCAAACTCTACGAGTTCCATTCGCTCCCAATCCAATTCGAAACCTTCGTAAAAATCTTCCTCATTAAATATTTTTTTCATGAGTTCAAGAGTTGCACTCTCTGGTTGTACTTTTGGTAATTCCGATGTGCAAATCTGTGGTTCATCATCAAATTGTTCGATATGAACAAATTCTTTTGTATCTTTATAACGTAGTGCTTTTATTTTCATGATGCATATATATAATCATTACTTGATTTTATTTTTGCTCCGCATTGTTTACATTTAAAAACAGGATATTGATTTTGTATTGTTTTCCCATCTTTAACATCTCCTGAAAGAATCTGTATTAAACTACCATCATTCATTTCAATTTTTGGCGTTTCTTTATCAGTAGCAACATCATACCATATATGTGTTACATCACCACCACAATGCTTACAGGTATAAATATAATGTTCAAAACAATAAGGAATGCCAAGCAAGACTTTACCTTTAGGGTCTGTAAACCAGACGTTATCATAACCTTTGGTTTCTCTGGTAAATTCTTTATTACATTTCAGGCATCTGCAACGAGTATGTGTATGATTTAAATCTTTACCAAAATAACCAACTAAAGTAGTCATAGTGCCAAAATTCTGCACTTCTTTTGATTTGCAATAAGGACAAAAGATTCCTTTTTTCCAGAGTTTTGGGTCTGGACGCTGTGTTACTAATTTTAAAAATTCGTTCATTCTAATAATGTATTTTTATATTTATAAACATCAAAAATTGTATTTTTTAAGTTTTGCAAGGCTTCTTCTTTTGTTTCCCCTACCGTTATTACATCTGGAAACTCTTTAAAATAGATAGTATAACCACCAATTTTTTTATCTTCAACATAAATGGGTGTAACGGGTAATTCAATTAAAATTGTATTCATTTTATTTCTTCTTTTTTTACTCTAAAACTTTTACCTTCTTTTTGGGCATCAGTTTTTATTTTTATTTTTAATAATTTTCCAATTCTTTCTGCAGCAAGTTTGGCATTCACACAATGAGAAACGTCTTCTTTAATATATAATTGACCATCAAGTGTTGCCATACCTTCCCATATATTTTGATATTTCTTAGGTATTCCCTCTATTTGTTTAAGTTGAATAATTAAAACCAAATCTTTTATTTTTTTATCAACAGTATATGTTAATTTGTATGTTCCCTTAAGTTCCATTCTTCATTATTATTTTCGTTTAATCTTAATGCTCTAAAAAATCCGTTTGCCCAATGAATTCTTGCACGTAAATCAGTATGATTAAATTTACTAAGTATTTTACCATTTTCATCAGTAATTATCGATAAATAACCTTTAATGTTTTCTTTTTCATCTTCAAAATCCGATGTTTCAATATGAATTGTCATTGGAAAACCGTTTTCTTTAAAAAATGATACCATATTAATCATTATTAATTGTCCAAATAAATAAATATTTTGGATTATAAATACCACCACAACATTTACCACATGAAATGTTTTTTCTTCTGTGCCTTTTAATAATTTTCCCACAAATAGGACATGTGCCTTTATATTTTGCTTTTATATTTGCTTCACCACGATATAATCTCTGTCCATTACAACCAATTTCAATTGCTTGTTGTTTCCATATATGATTATGACCCTGTTTTCTACCAACAAGAGCATGCGCAATTTCATGAAGTATTGTGTCAATAACTTCTTTTTCATCAACCAAAGGTAAATAATTTTTTGATAATGAAATGATTTTCTTTGTGTGACTACAATTACCCAATCGTGTTTTGGCATTATCAAAAACAAATTTCCAACCTTTAATTAATAGATTGTGTTTGTCCATTAACTTGACAGCGATTGTCCTTACTGCTTCTTTTTCCATATTATAAATCTACTTTAAAACGTAATGCAACTGGAAAACGTGGTTTTTTGTTTTTTCTTGTATAACCTTGATACTGAACTGTTACTATTCTACCAATAACTAATGATTTGTCATCAGCATATAATTTAAGGTCATCCATTTTACCTTTGAGTTTACAATCAAATGTAATACCTGCTGGTAACTGTTGGTCTTCTTTGGTTCTTTCACAAATGAACACAGCTTTACCTGCCATGATACCTTTTGTACCTATCTTTATGTCAACAACACGAAATTCGTCATCATCAAATACTTTAACTTTTTGCAAATCGTATGAACGTTTGTTCACATACATTCCATCAAAGTTTCTGACAATTGCACCTTCATATCCCATTTCCATGAAGTCTTCATAGGCTTGCATCAGTTCCTCTTTACTGTTAACAATTCTTGATTCAACAATATGAATTGGAGAATTTTCAAATATTGAACGCCATCCTTCAAGTATTAAATACCTATCATAATTTGTAAGATTTGGAAGTGCTAAATCATAAACATGATATTGAATAACTTCATAACCATCTTGTGGTTCATCGGATGTTATTAAAGAAGTTAGTTTTTCGAATGTTATTTTTTCTTTTGGAAAATTAAGTACTGCATGATCACCAAATAATTCGAATGCTTTTTTATCATATGCTTTTGCAGCATCTTCAGCAGTATTAAAATAACCAATATGAATTTTTTTATAATCATGAGTAATCTGAGCATGCCAATTTTCATCTCTTTTAAAAAACATAACACCTTTATATCCACTTGTATTGTTTATTCTTTTTTCAGAATTTGCACCATTATTTGATTCAGTAACTAATCTTAGATTACTTTTTCTTGCATCTAATTTATTTCTATTAATATGATCAACATCACTTTCTGGTAAATCTAAAACTAATTTATGTATATAATAAATTTTATGTTTATATGTTGTAATGGGATATCCATTTCCAGAGATTGTAATTTTATTACCTTGTAATTTAGGTAAATCTTCTTCATCAAGAAAAACAATATTTCCATTAATATTAAATTCAAGAAATGGTATTTCTATTGATTTATTTTCTTGAATATTAATATCTGGATGCCATAATTCACCATCAAATCTATCAGCAAGTCCACAATTTTCTAAAGTATTGACAATATGAGGAATTGTTAAAATTTGTTTACGGGTTCTACTCCACATAGTTACCTTTCCAATGTCATACTGACTGGTGCAACGGTGTCCATCCAATTTAGGTTGTGCTATTGCAGGAAATTTAATTTTATGCCCTTGTTCCCAAAATTTATGGGCAAGAATTGGAAATACACCACCTTCAATAATTGCATCGGTTGTACCTGCTTGTGCATCTTCAATACTCTGAACATAACCTTTTTTGAGTTGTTTATCCCATCTGGCTTTGGCTTGAAATATACCTTGTTCAATTGGAGTTGTTTCATTTGATCTACCAGTATTTTTACCTGATAAAACCTGTTCATGGCTGTATTGAATTTTACCCCCAACCTGACCAAATCTGTTGATTATGGTAGAGATGCCATTGATTTCATCAACACTGACTGTCCATTCTTGAATAGCACCAGTACTGGTTTTCTTGTAAAGTTTTGGAAATTCTTTCATGATTGTTTATACGAATTTTATTTAAAAATATTACAATTTTTCATGTCTTTGTTTCACCATTTCTTTTTGAATGTATTGCCAGAACCACTTATAAAACATATTTGGTAATATTCCATGATTTGCAAAACCATAGAGTCCACAACTGAAGAAATCATGTGCCTCAATAATAATTGTAGCATAATCACATACAGCAACATCAAGTGTATATGCAACAGGTGCTGACTTGTATGTTTTAATCATGCTTTTAATTGTATCAACACTTGGGAATCTGGTGAAATCACCAGCATAATTCTGCAAACCAACAAATTTGTCTTGATATACAAATGCACGCCATTCACTTTCAATACAACTAATATAATCAGAAATCTGATAGTTTCCAATTGGAATTTTAGTTGAATATTGTGTTCCATGATTACCAGTATCCTTACATTCAACAATTTCTGAAAAATATTTTATTCGGTCATTACTTTTAACAAAATACTTACCACCACAATTTTCGAGAGATAAATGATTGCCATTAAATATGTGTCTTTGGGTAAAACAAGGGTCAAATAATTCTTCTGGAACATTAATTGGCATCACATGAATACCATAAAAATGGTGTATAAACTCTGAAACGAATTCAACACTTCCCACTGGAATATATTTCTCATGTAATGATTTAAAAGGCATTGGATAAATATCAATTGGTTCGACAGTATCGTGGTATTCGACAAACTTTACTTTAATATTATTATCACGATGTAACCAATTTTGAAATTTAATTGATTCAAGTAATGTAAATGAAAAATCATGTACAATTTTTCCCTTAATTTTTTGAATTAAAAATTTCATAGTTCAAATATATATATTAATTTTTAATTAATCAACAATTCTCCAATGTATATTGAAAACCCTTATCTGAATAACATGGAAATTTAAAATTTATACCACAATATGAACCAATTTCATTAAAATTCACTGTAATTAATTTACCTTTTTTTGTTACTGGAATTGCTTCGGGGTTAACTTGGTCAAGACAAGTAATTACCATACTTCTTCGTGAAATAGGATTATGATATTTATCACATTCAACAGCATATTTCAATAAATCCAAATCAAGTACAGTTTTTCTGAAAGTTCCCTGATAACATTCATTTATATTGGTTTCATTGGGATTTTCTTTAATGTATGATGTATCAAGTCTTTCATTGGTCATATATCCATTACCATGACGTGTTTGATATGCACGTGTTACATAATAAGTTTTTAAATTTTTCTTATCAATAAAAATTCCATATTTATTTATAATTTCTATTGCATTTTTTGATGTGGTATTACTTCTTGTAACATGTGGAAAAAAACCATAATTAGCATCTAACATAATGCCCTGACCGCCTTCAAAAATCCAATCATTATCCATGAAACCATATAAATCATTAACAATATTATATCTGGTAACAAGGTCATCACATGCAATAATAAAATCATCATAGAGTTTTTTGATATAGGCATGTTGATGTTCATTTTCTGGATTAAAATTTAACCTATAATATATATTCATTATAAGTCTGAGTTTTTCATTACGGATTGCGGGATAAAATAAATCCCTGACATAAAGATGATAATGATCTTCATTTCTTTGAATTGTTGTTCCAAATCCTACACCAACACTACCATGATTATTTTTTTCTTCAAGTTTATGATTTTGCAATATATCAAATGGTGTTGTAATCATTGCATTGGCATTAAGATATAATATTGGATTTACATCCATTTCTCTTAACACCTTACCTTCTTTTAATATTCCAACAGGACTTACCGTACAATATTCTGACCAATAAGTTGGTACATTTAAAAGTGTACCTGAACCAAAATTAGAAAATACATGTCTTTTATCATTGGTAATAACAGTATGTCCAGATTGATGACCTGAATTATGTCTTATAACTAATGGATTTTTTGCTTTTGAACACAAATAATTAACAAAAGAACCCTTGCCTTCATCACCATATAAACATCCGAGAATTACATATATATTCATATAATATTTTTTAATTAAATTTCACCACGTTCTTCTTGATTAATTGCTTCTAATTTTCTTTTTATGCCAACATTTTTGTTTTGTTGAGTATAACTACCACCAAGTTTTTTACAAACAATTCCCCTACCTCTTTTTTTTGAAGATACGGTTGGCTTTGTTCTTTTTCTATTTTTTCTTGATTTTGTCATTATAATTTTTTAACAATATATTTTTATACGAAAAATAAATAAAAATGTTACAAAAAAAGGGACATATATTTTCACATGTCCCCTTTTTTCAATTATAACACAATTATATTTTAATTAAAGATTAATAACACCCTCATCATTTTTTGATACTATGCTTCCGGTTATTACGGTTGCAAGTGCTGTTGTAACAATACCAGCAGTTTTTGCATCAAATTTACTTACAACAGATGCCATATCAACACCATATTGAACAGCAATAAGCGTAGCAATTGTTGCACAAATCGCATGATAATCATTTAGAACAATAAGTCTTTCGCCAAGAACAGTTTTCCAATAATTCAAAATATTCGGGTCATCCCTGTAACTGGCTTCATTAATGTGTATATGATACACATTATAAAGTCTTTCAGCTTCTTCAAGAAGTTGTGAATCACTAACTTCTTCTGTCTGTGTATAACCGAGTAAATGTTTCAGACTGTCTGCATCAACACAGTTCCAGCTTTTTTCGTCACCAATAGTGAAAAGGAAACCTTTGGTATTACGTTTTTCAAAACAATCAATTGAGGTATGTCTTCCTGCAATAAGCCACGCAAGAAGATATGACTCCATATTCTGACCACCACCACCACCTTCAAGGTACATATTTTTCAGCCATTTGTCAAGGTCTTCTGTACCTGATTCAAACTGACCTATTTGAAGTGGTGTACTATCGCAATGATGGTCACCAATTGCACCAAAAAGAATTTGAGGGTCTGAAACGCCATTATCAATAATGGTGTTCATGAGAGTACCGAGTTCATTTTTGATAATGGATTCGGGAATTTTACCCATACTTCCAGTCACATCAAGAAAAACCATTACTGCTAATGATACAGGATGTGCATCACTGTCACGTGATTCTCTTACGGTAATATTTATTGGAAGCATTTCACTTACTGCTGATTTTGAAAAAATCTCATCAGCATTTTTATCTACATAACTCGCACTTAGGTGAGCATATGCATCATTTGACCAAGTACTATAACCCATTGTTTTTGGTATTAGAAGTTTCAGTGTTATCAGCTACAACCTCTGCAGGTTTAGCATCTGTGTCATCACCTTCTTCTGTTGGTACAGTTTCGGGTATTGATTCAGGAATAGTCTCCTGTTCCTGTGTGCGAGCCATTTCTTCAAACGACTCAGAATTTTCATACTTACCAGTTCCCATAATTAAAGTTTTTAATTGTTAGTATTAATTTAAAAAACAAACATACGAATAATTTTTCAATTTATTACAAGTTTAATGAAAAAAATTTCTTTTTAAAATTTTTCTCCAGTATTTTTCTATATTTATCATATTCATTTTTATCATTTTCATGTTTTGTAAGAAGAAAATTTAAAACTTCTTGGTTTACATCTTTATCAGTTTTTAATTTTGTTCCTGCTGCTGATCTATCACCTAACAAATATAGTGCAATTTTTTTACAAAGCTCTAAATCAATATCAGGTGTTGCTATTTTTTTACTAAAAAGATTAGTAGGATACCACATTTTATACTTAGCTGATATTGTTTTTGCTTTCTTGTTTAAAATGTTCATATGATAAAAAGAAACCACTATAATTCCATGAGTCTCAGGTACAACAAATACTGTTGTGGGATTTAATCCCAAATGTGAATAATTAATTTGTCTCAACCATAATACAAATTCAAACATCCTACTGAACAACCAGTTAACATGATATTGAGGTAATTTTTGTCCTGTGAGTGGAACTGAGCGATCTTTTAAATTAATTGTGAGTTTGTCTTTTTCCAACATCATACTTTCTGGCAGGTATCTGTGAAAACTTTCTGACGCTTTGTCATGTTTTGTCATCAGAAGATTGTAATTATTTACTGATTTGGTAATTAATTTACGATTAACATCAGTGATTTCATATACAATTTTCTTTTCAAAAACCCGAAAAATGCCAGTTTCATCTGTATATTTAAGACCATTTTCAAGTATATCCTTATAATAATTCATTTTAGCCATTGCTTCAGCAGCCGAAGAATTTGAATTATAATCAGGATGAATTAACTTACTATATGTATGATATAGTTTTTTCCAATCATCAGGAAAAATATCAGAAGGTTTTGTTGATTTCATAAGCATATCAATCAATTCTCTATCTGTCATATTATTTATTTTTTTACACCCTTATCATTAAAAATCAAAAATTCAAATTCAAATCCTCTATCAATCACAGATTGTCTTTTTATATTAATTAAATCCATATTTAAATTTATTGTATATGTTGACTTTATTTCAAATATTTTATGTTTACTTTTAACATATATATCTGGGAAATATCTACGATTTTTATTTTTCTTTATATCATAAAACCAAAAAGTACCAATTTCTTTTTCAATTTCTTTATTGCCAATAATAATATCATTTTCATTTATACTTTCACTTAATAAATATTCAATTCCATAATTTTCATATCCTTGAATTTTAACAATTCTTCCTGATGGTAACACATATTTTTTTGCACAAATACCAGTAAGCAATTTTTTATCCATTACTTCTGAAACTTGACTAACATTGGTGAATGTAATTCCATATTTTTTTTGAATTGTTTTTATGCATTCATCATGAACTTCTTTTGATTGAAATGGATAATCTACTCCATAATGTTTTCTACTTGTGGCAATTTTTTTATTTTTAATTATAAGAGATTTGGACACATTATCAACTCCAAAATGTTTGATTGATGTATTCATTTTTTTATTTTTTATAATATCGGATTGAGAAATATTATCAACACCATATTTTTTTCTACATTTTTCAATTTTTTTTATTTTAGATATGTTTAATTGTGAAATATTATTAACATTATATTTTTCCTTTAAAAATTTTTTGGTACGTTTTATTCGACATTTTGAAGAACACACAAATCCCCTTTTACATCTCATATATTGTTTAAATGGTACTTTAACTTCTTTTTGACATTCTTCACAAATACATGAAACAATTTCATTACTATCAGGATTTAATTCAGATGATTTAATTTCAATAATATCACCATATTTACAATTAATGCCACATTTTCTATAAAATTTCTTATTATTACCATAAATTTTTACTTTATGAATTTGTTCAATTAAATTTTTCATGATTTTCTTTTTCTATAAATACTTAAGAAAATCATTTTCTATCGTCATCCAGTATAATATATCTATTTTTCAATCCGATGTTGAGTTCTTTGGCAATTATTCTCAGATTTGTTTTGGCGATGTTCAGACGATATTCCGTATTACGAATTTCGTTTTCAAGTTGATTGGCTTCTTTAAGCAATATTTGTTTGAACTCCGGGTCAGTAGATTTAATTACTTCTTTATGAATATCATTTTCTCCTGACATCCACATCCATTCAGGAAGTTCATTGTGTATTGCCGTACCAATATTATTTGAATATGTTGCACAAGAATTTGCTTGTTTGAAAGTATTGATACTATAATCTTTATCACGGATAAGATATCTTACAGGAAATTGTTTAAAATATTCAATGTCTTCAGCATCAATTTGTTTTTGATATTCTTCATATGTTTTAACACTTATTCCTTCACCATAAAAATAATTAAAAAACTTTTTTAATTCATTTCTGAATTCTTCAAGTTCTTCCTGATTATCAAAATAAAAATCTTCTTCAAGTTTCCATTGGGATTCATTGATGCCAACTGATGGGTCACCTTTAGCTGTAATGTAAAAACCAGTTATTTTCATAATTTTTGATATATTTTTTAAGAATTTTTTTGTAATTTTCATAATATTAATTGTTAATTAAGACTTGGATGTTCAATAACTTCATATCCAAAATCACGCAGAATTTCACGCACAACATACCACTCGCCATTAAATTCCAATGCATCAACAGTTGATTGTGGTGCATTACTGTGAAATTTAATAATCTTTTCATTTATATCATCATGATATGTGCGTAATTCAATTTTCATAATAATGTTTTATACGAATTATATTATAAAAGGTTACATTTTTTCTTGTTTTATTATCTTAAGTTCGTACAAATATAGAAAAAGAAATTAATAAAACAATAAAAAGTATTTATCTTTTTAGGAATATTTGTAATAAGATCAAAAATAATTCGTATTATTGTAAAAATTATAAATATTCAGATTTATAAAAATTATCTTATATTTAATTAATTTTAAAATGAATGAATCATGGTGGTTTTTAATTGGAATTGCATCATTTATAATAATTGCGTTTACTTTATTAAAATATGGACTTTTTACTCAATCTAAAAGAAAAAAGAAATTGTAATTAGTATGCAGAGTATGTTGCTAAACAATTAAATAAGAAAACTGTATGGGTAGAATAAATGATGATTATGGTCCTGATTTAAAAAAGGAAGATATTAATATATATTTTAATATACATATTAATATTGAGATGAGTAAAGAAAATGTGTTAAATAAAAATGAACCTGACAATATATGTATAATATAATACATATTTCTTGCATTTTCAGATAATATGGTTTATATTAGCACAAATTTTAAATTATGAAAAACTTAGGACATTTAATGCTTGATCTTGAAACGATGGGCAAGCGAGCAGGATGTGCAATTGTATCAATTGGTGCAATCGAATTCGATTTGGAAACTGGTGAAATGGGCAGAAAATTTTATGAACCTGTCGATCTTCAGTCTTGTTTAAATGTTGGTCTTTTTGTAGAAGCCAGTACAATTTATTGGTGGATGATGCAAAACGAAGAAGCAAGAAAAGAACTTTGTAAACCTGCCGTTAGTATTCAAAATGTTTTAGTGGCATTTACTTCATTTTTACATTGTCTTGGTGATTTTCAGCTTTGGGGAAATGGTGCAAGTTTTGATATGTCAATTCTTGAAGCAGCGTATTTTGCTATTGGTCTGGGAGAAATATTACCTTGGAAATTCAGAAATGAAAGAGATGTTCGTACTTTAGTTTCTTTTGCTCCCGAAATCAAAGACAATTATCGTAAAATGGGAATAACGCATTGCGCTATTGATGATTGTAAACACCAAATTGAATATTGTGTTGCTATTTGGCAAAAATTAAAAAGTAATCATCTTACATCGCTTTCATTAAAATAAATTTTATAATAAGCATTATATGATAAAATGGAAAGAAGAATTTAAAAAATATCTTGCAAAAAAATTTAATGAAAAAATGGGGTATGAGATTAACCCCCAAAATATACATTCTATTGAAATAAATACTGAAATTAAAATTGATTTATTGTCCGTTGAAGATTTGGCATTTACTTATGCTTTTGCAATAATGGACGAAAATTTTGAGCAGGCAAAGTTTATCAATGATGAATTTACCAAAAGAAATTGTGAGATTAAAATTAATATTGACGAAAAAAATCATTGTGGTACAATTGATGTTTATCAACTACCTGAAATTAGTTGTGCGTTATTGTCAATATCTTTGAAAGTTTTACCAGATGGTATGATGATTGATTTTGAAAAACAAAATTTATAAAATAATATGGAAAATTTAAAAACTGAAAAATTTAAAGAAAAAATATTTAATTTCATTGATAATACTGAATGGAATTTTATTGGAAATAAGCCTGTAATAATTGATTTTTATACCGATTGGTGTAGTCCATGTAAAAGAGTTGCTCCAATTCTTGAAGAACTCAGCACTGAATATTTAAGCATTGATTTTTATAAAGTAAATGCTGAAAATGAAAATGAATTGGCTACATTTTTTCATATTAAAAGTGTTCCTTCAATACTTTTTATACCATTAACAGGAACACCACAAATGGTAGTGGGTGGTGTTCCAAAAGGAATTTTAAAAGAAAAAATTAAAAATATTTTCAATATTGATTAATATTTTCTCATTTTTTTGTAACATTTTAATTTATTTTTCGTATAATACTTTAAATAATTACAAAAATGACAAAGAAAAAAATAGTGATTGACCCGCAGAAACATGCTGAAATGCTTTTGGAAAGAGAATTCACTGAAATCAAAGAAAACATTGCTTTTGGTATATTACCATTAAATCCCACAAGATTTTTTAAGGTTGGTGAACAGGTACAATTTGGTGCACATCATGAAACCTATATTCGTGAAATCTTTGAAAATGGATTATATTATAAAATTGAATCAATCGGTGTTCAACGTGAAAGAGATAAGCCACCTGTAAATGAATTTTATGTACTTGGATGGCATGATATATTTCCTATTGGTTGTTCTGGTCAAACTAAATTTGCAAAAAAAGAAGAACATTTTCTCAGCCTTTCAAATACTTCACTGGAGTCTTTATTATTTAAGGTGTATGGTGCTGGTGTCGATTTTGATGTTGATTATCAGCGTGATCATGTATGGACACTTGCAGATAAAATTGCCCTTATTGATAGTATTTTCAATAATATTGATATTGGTAAATTTGTTTTTGTTCAACGTAATATGGGTTATAATGGTAAACTTTATGAAGTTATTGATGGCAAACAAAGACTTACTGCCATTTATGAATTTTATGAAGATAGATTTCAATATAATGGTTTTTATTATTCACAATTGTCATTTGAAGATAAAAATAAATTTAAAAATCATGGAATTACTTACGGATATTTGGAAAATCCAAATAAAAGAAGTATATTTGAAACCTTTATTAAACTTAATACTTGTGGAAAGCCAATGGCATTGAAACATATTGATAAAGTAAAAAAATTATTAGATGAACTTGGATAAACCCATAATTATACTTGATTTAGATGGAGTTATGTGCACCACACGTCAATATTATACCAATAAGAAAAAATGGCATCCAATATATGATTGTTATCGTTTTGATGAAAAATGTGTTAAGGTACTCAATATTATAATTGAAAAAACAAATCCTATTATTGTACTTTCAAGTGATTGGAAAGACCATTATACCATTAATATGTTGAATGGAATATTTGAATGGAATAAGGTTAATGCTAAAGTTTCTGATGTCACATCATCTTCTTGGGGTGTTCAGTTCACAAGTTTGCAACAATTGGAAGAATGTCGTTCATATGAAATCAATAAATATCTTATATGTTCCACCAAAGGAATATGCAACAATACCAGATTCGTTAATTCGTAAATTACCATTTTAATTATGAAAACAACATTATTAAAAATTCTTTGGAAAAAAGAAATTATTCATTGGAAACGAATTGGACAGATGTTCAAAAAATTCAATAGTTGGATAAGTAAATTAACTTTTGGTTTGATTGTTGCTGTTTTTATTACAATATTTCATTATGCATTTGCAATAATGCATACACTATATGAAATATTTTTGTTTATCTTTGCAAAACAATCATTTCAAGCTAATTTACAAAAATTAATATTAAAAGTATGAGTTTGTTTGTAACAGATGTAGAATCAGATGGACAGATAATTGGAAAGCATAGTATTGTGTGCTTTGGTGTGGTTAAACTAACTCCTGAATTAGATACAACTTTTTATGGTCAAATAAAGCCAATTTCTGATGAATGGATACCAAGCGCACTTGAAGTAAGTGGTTTTAGTCGTGAAGAACATTTGAAATTTGATGAACCATTTATTGTTATGGATAATTTTGCTAATTGGTTAAAAGAACATTCTGTTGGCAGACCAATATTAATATCCGATAATAATGGATATGATGCTTCATGGATTAATTATTATTTTCATGTTTATCATCATGGCAATCCCTTCGGATGGAGTTCACGTAGAATCGGTGACTTGTATTGTGGTATGATGAAAGATACATATGCAAGCTGGAAAAAATTAAGAATAACTAAGCATTCTCATCATCCGGTTGATGATGCAATGGGTAATGCCGAAGCATTATTAAAAATGAAAGAAATGGGTTTGAAAATTGATACAAAATAAATTAAAATGTTTGATTTTTTAAAAAATATATTATTTTTGATTCCAATAATGATATATTATCTTATAGAATCAATAATTCTTGCACTTTTTATTAATTTAGTTTGGAAACTTATTTTACAATCAAAATTTAATATTTATCTATCATATCTTGATTGGGTTGCAATAATCTGGATTATTAAAGTAGTATTTTTTGATATTTTTAAGTTGCTTGGTAATTTTTTCAATGTGATTTATGAGAAAATAGAAGGAATTGAAAAAGACCGAATTAATAAACAAAATAATAGCACTGGATATAAGACAAATTAATTATGAAATACATAAAAAAAACACCAAGAATAATCGTTAAATTTATTAATGCTGATACTGAGGAAATTCTTTTTGAAATAAAAGATAAAACTTGGATGGATGTTGGACAAAATTTCAGTGATTTTAATGTAAGTTCAATACTCACACAAGAACTAAAAAACAAATCAGTACCAAAAAATATTCTTATAATAGCAGTGGGGGAATTTAAATTAGTTAATTCTTGACTTTTTAAATGCTGATTTATTGCAACAATACCAGACCCAACTAATACAAGCAATTAATTTATTATTTATAAAGGATATGTACACATTATACCCACCCGTACACAAATTGTGTACAACATAAATATTTAAAATATATGCTTTTTTTTGTAACATTTTTAAATTATTTTCGTATAATTGATTGTAACATTAAATTTAAAGAAAATGAAAAACTTAATTAATTTACTCGTATTTGCACTACTAATAAGTGCTAATGTGTTTTGTCAGGGAGATACTTTTGATGACGAAACACCGTTTGCCAATGAAAAATATGCTAATTATCTCTCATTAGATAAAAGCACGATTCAATATGTTCTTCCATATTTGGATAAACATATTTATTGTTTTATTGCAAATGATCTTTTATATGTTCTTGCATATCGTATTGATGAAGATGAAAAAGATTGGAAAAGGGAATATAATTATAAAATAGTAAATGATGTTTCTTATAGAAAAAGAGAATGGATGCTTTATTATGTTGATAAAACAAACAATTTGATTGAAGCGTCAAATGTTGTTCAAACCGATTGTCGATTTGTTTCGGTTGTCAAAGATTATGGCACACATAAAAGTTATAGTGAGGGTAATTATGACTTACTGATTCAAAAAGGATTAGGCGATGGTCAAATACGTATACTTAATAATGGTTGTGTGGTTATGTTGCTTTGTAATAGATATAGAAGTGTAGGTATTGATTATAATGAAGAGTATAATTACAATGCTATTGCTATATTTGTGCCAAATGGTGATGGAACTTATATCTCAACACGTTTTGAACCACTAAACAAAAAACCAAGAGAATTATGTGCAAATGACACATTAATAATATCTGAATCTGAAAATAGAATTAAACTTGAATTCTGGAATAAAATGATTTGTGATGAAAATGAAAAACCTGATGGTTATTCTACATATAACTCAGATACTAATGGTAAAATAATTAAAATTCCTTTTAAAAGAGAATTTATTGCCACATTGAATTTTGATTTAATTCAATAATAATGATTAAGGTTGTTCCATTTATTCAAACAATAAATAGCGAGAGATTTAAAGAATTTCTCGCCAAACCTTTTACCATTGATATGTTATATCCCGTATTTAACAATAAGTCAGTTGAAACCCTTTTTGAAGGATGGCGTGGAAAGGATATGAATAACTGGTACAGATTCACCAATGAAGAAAATTTTATTCTTGAATTTTATTTAAATTATTATATTATAAAAAAAGAAGCAAAGACATTTAAAGCAAATGATGTTGTAAAATATCAAATGCCAATACCAAGAAATATTAATGATTTTATCAATGATATGTATAGATTTGGAATTCAACTTTATTGGACAAAATGGATTGATGAAAACTTTGAACCAAAAGATTATCTTGATAAAGATATGATTTTCAAATACTATAAAGACTTGTTATTTAAAATGGGCAAATTTAACGATTTGCAATAATTATTTGTATTTTATGAAAAATTTTATTAATTTTGACACTAATTTTAACCATATGAATAAGGAAAATGGAATTATTTGGGATAACCTCACATTTAAAACAATTAATTATTGTAAAAATTTTGATTTGGTTAATGATAATGAAAATATCATCACTGAACATTCGGGTACAATATCTGAAATAAGAATTGTAGAACATAAACCACCAATCACTGCTGGTGAATTTGGTCTTTCGGTCTGGAATATTGAATTAGGTAAAAAATTTAACGTTGATTTTAATAAATTGATTGAAGAACATAAATTTGAGCTTACGTATAGTGAATTGATGAAAATTATTCAGAATAAAAATATTAATATTGAAAATTTTGATAAGCTAATATTGATCAATAATCTTATATTACATCCAAATTATCGAAAACATGGTGTAACTGAAGAATTTGTTGAATATCTGCACAGGGTTTTCCATACTAAAAATAATGCAATTATTGCTCTTGTTATGCCATTTCAAGACAATCCTGTTGATGCAGATTTTTATTTTAATCAACAGACAGTTGAAGTTCGACATTCAATTCAAAAAACACATGAATTTGAAACAATTCCTGCACATATTTATTATTCATTAAGTGAATTTCAAAAAAGAACTGATAAAGAATTAAATGAATATAAATTATTTTCAGTTGCCACTAAATGTGGGTTTACCAGACTTGATAATTCATATTTGTTTATATATTCACCAGAAAAAATATTCCAAAGAATGTTGAAAAAAAGAGAAGAAATAAAAAAAGTTAATGTAACAGTATAATATATGGGAAAAAAGAAAATTAAACTCGATGAATTTCATTATCATGAAGCATTGGATAGATCATATATCATTGCAGACATGATTGAAAATGTACTTATTACACATCCAGTTATTGAAAATAACAAAGATTTGAAAATAAAAGTAGAAAAAGCACAAGACATTATTTGTGAGGTTTATCAGATGATTGGCGGTTTGGTTGTAAAAGAATTTCCCAAACAATCAGAAATAATAAAAAATGAATAACATATTTGACTTTTTAGTATTTATATTGAATAAATAATGAATAATATTTTTAAAATATTAATAAATTTTCGACAAAAAATACCTTCATGGAAGGTTAATATAATTAAAAATTTGGACATACCAAATTTTCTAATACCCAGAAAAACAAATATTTCTGGGCATTTTTGTTTAAATACCGTATTAATTTTCGGTAAAATTTTGAAAATTAATTATTGTAATTCATTGATTTTCAATTAAAAATAACATTTATTAACTTTAATAATTATGAAAAAATTAATTTTATTATTTTTAATCTTTTTAGTTATTTCATTTGTTTTAAACAATACTTTCATTAGTAATGCAAGAAATAATATTGATAATGACATGAGTAATATCTTGGTAAAAGAAAGATTAATTAAGTTGGAAAAAGAAGTATATTTAAAAGATTTAATACAATATATTGAATTTGAATCTGAAATAATTATTCCAGAATATTTTGATGTTAAGTATGTTGAATATACCCATAGTCTTGCAGATACTCTTAAAATACCAATCAGAACTGCTTTCAGATTAATATATAAAGAATCTTGTTTCAGAGATACGGTTGTATCAGGAAAGGGTGCAAAGGGTCTTATGCAATTAATGCCTAATACACGTAAAATGTATTACGAACTTTTATGTGTTGATACATTAAATCTTGATAAAAATCAAGAAGATATTTATATTGGTATGAATTATTTAAAAAATTTATATGATTTTTGGATTTCGAGAGGTAATTCCCAAAAATATTCGTGGAAATTATCGCTTGCATCATATAATGCAGGTGAAGGTACTGTACTTGATAATAATGGTATTCCGCCAATTAAAGAAACTACTGATTTCATTGCTTTTATATTAAAAACACATTCAAATCCTGAATTTTTTGCAAATTATGTTAAAAAATATGAAAACGAAATTAAAGACGGCACATGAAGAAGAATATTCTGATAAAAGCAGAATCATTGGTATTTTATTGAATTATTCAATTGATGATGATTGGAAAGATAGTTTAATTTATCTTTACAGAAAAAATACCTATATTTTTTTCAACACAATTATTGACATGATTGATTATCTTCTTTATGGTGACAATAAAGTTAAAAGAGCATATATGGAAGAAAAAGATTTTGATAATTATTGGGATGCTGAATATATTGAAGGTACTTTTACTGAAAAATTAAAATGGCAATTTACCTAAATTTCGATTTTAAGTGGGGTATAAGAATCATCATGGTCATGGTATTATATTTTTTACCATGAATATATACCAGAACACCTTAAAGAGATATTAATGCGTACAATCGAAGATAATAAGCCAATTTTGTCATAATTTATCACCTGCTGATGTTATTCATTAAAATTGTCTTAGTTCATTTATAAGCTGAATAACAAGATTTGTTTGTGTTGCTGATTGTAATGCTACGAATTCTAATGTCTCTTCTGGTTTAGTACCAACATTATCCCAATAATATTTTGATAATTCATTAAGTAGTAGTAAATCAGTTGTTTTTTTTAGTCCAAGATAATCACTAATAAGCATTAAAGGAGCATATTCAAAACCATTAAATTTCCAGACATTGACAATATCAACAAGTCCAGAATCCCAAGGTTTAAGACTTAATGATTTTTTTAATATATATGGTAATGTTTTATTCATTTTAAATTTATCTCTGTAGTAAAAAAATTTTTTAATTAAAAATGGAATATCATAAGCAATAATATTATGACCACAAAGAATTGAAGAAAATGACGGTTGAGATTTTGCATCATCTTTTGATAATTGATGCAATACATCCATGAATGTTTCAACAATTATATATTCATCTTCATTTACAATCTTTTTGAAATATCTTTTAATTACACCCTTTTCAGTATATAATGACGCATATGTTATTGCAATAATTTTACAAAACTCTGGATGTTGTACTGCATTATCTTGATATGCGGTTTCGAAATAAGATTTGTCTTTCATTCCATCATCCAAATCAATTTTATATTTAGTTTTTGATAAATATTTCCAACATTCAAATAGTGATTTATTTTTTATTTTAAATTCTTCAAGTGTTGGATATATTAAAACTGCTTTAATATTGAAAAAAAGCATATCATACATGCTTAATTTATTAAAAACATCATCAAATAATGTCATTGTTTTTTTTTTATTATATGTAAAAATAAAATTATTATAAGTTAAATAAAAAGCGAAAAAATTTAATAATTACTGGTTTTCTCTGTATTTTAATTTCAGTATAAATATCTTTAATGTCTTTAAAACTATAACTTTTCAATTCTTTTTCATCATATTTACCATCACAATTTTTTAAAATATAAAGAATTAATTTATTACTTTTAATCGTATTATTTTTATTTTTCCTGTCAATTTCTTTTAGAAACACTTCACCCATTTCTCCAATTTCATTAACAGTTTTATTTTTTTTTCTTTTTGTATCATTTTCAAGATATTCCGAAAATGCCTCATAATTTTCATTATCATCATCAGAATCAATTGATAATATATTCTTATCTAAAGACATTTGAATTTATTATGTTACAATATTTTCTGATGGATTAGATACTAAAGGTTTTTCTTTTGATTTCCTGCCTCTCGTTTCCTTTTTTTCATTTATAAAATTCTCACTAAGATTTTTAAATGAATTTTCTTTAAGTTCATCAAGTTCCTTATAAAATTTATTTGCTTCTTTTTCAAGAACACCTTTCATTTCTTCCATTCTGTCAGTAAATTGTTTTTCCTTCTCAGCAATTTTTCTATTTGTTTCAATAATGATTTCAACAAATACAATTAAATCATCAATAATAACATCGTCTTTTTTTGGAAAAATTTTGAGAAGTTTACCATCATCATTTTTAGATAAAACTTCAACACTAATTTCATCGTTCTGATTAAAAACCCATGAACTCGGTATGCCAATTTCAAGTTCATATCTACCCTGAACAGTATCTCTTGTGATTGAGATTAAATAACCAGTTATTGGTTTTAATGCTAAATCTATTGTATTCATTTATGTTATTAAAATATATATGAAAAAAATATTGTTAATGAAATCCAAAGCATAACTTTTTCAAATTTTGTTAAAACAAATTGTGTGTTTTCATTTAATATAAATCTTCCATACATTCTTAAAATTAAATTACAAAAAACGTAAATCATAAAAATGATGGAAGATATAAATAAAATTTGATATATCTCGGTTAATATTGTCATGTATTATTCTCCATGACTTTGACCCGGATGTACCTGTCCGACAGGTTTTTGTCCCATAGTTGCTGCATCTGGTTGTACTACTGGTGGAACTGGTACTGGTTCTTGAAAATATTGTTCAACCAAATTCATTTGGGCATTTAGAATCGCAAGAGTTGAAAGCCTATATGACATTGAATTAATTTTTTCAAGATAATTAGTATTTGGGTCTTGTGCAAGACGTACTAATTCAAGTTCTTCGTAATATTTATCATTTTTCAGTTTGTTTAAAAGGTCAAGTTTTAAATTTGCCATAATTGTTTTAATTTAAAATAAAATTATTTTTTATGTTTCCAAAAATAATGATAATAAATACGAGATGCAAGACTTTTTATACAATTTCAAGAATATTTTTTTCTATATTAATTGATTTGTCATATATATTATATATTTCAATAAGAATATTTAAAATATTTTTATTTTTTTGTTTATCAGCCTCAAATATGTTCTTCCAAAAATTTTCATAATATACTAATGATGTATCTTGATTAAGATTATTTTTATTGAGTTTATAAAATTGGTTATAATAATATGCATAAAAATATTCTTTCAGTTCAGTATTTTTTGTAAAATCAATGCCTTCTATTAAAAATTCTTCACACACTTTTTTAAAACACCACGAATAATGATTATAAATATCCTCATCCATACTAAGACTTTCTCTGTCAATATAATAATATTGAATATAATATAATAAATTTAATGCGAAATCTTTATATATTTCAATTCTGTCTTTAACAATTATATATTTTTGAGTAGTGCCCATATTATTTTAAAGATTTAAGCATATTAATTAATCTTTCATCTGGATAACAATCCGATTTTTCGTTTCCTCTAAAACTTACATGTGTCCAGATACCTGCCTGACCATTTAATGCTTTATTTGAAAGTGCCCACATATCAAAATTATATTCTAATGGAATTTTATATTTTACATTCCAGAATATTAAAAGTTTTTTAATTGCTTCAATTTGTGCATCAGTATATTTTTCAAAACCATAAAATCCATTAAAACCTTGTGGACATTCTTGTACGTTTGTTATTGGTTTAATAGCAATATTTGCTACATTTTTCTTTTGTATATCATCCCATTTTGCTGGATACCATTTATCATTGATTTTCACTAATGCACCCCAAGAATCAATTTCAATTCCAATAGATGCTTTATTTAAGGCTGTATTATTTAAAGCATGTGTACCAAGATGATGTGCCCAATATTTTGTTGAAAAACATTGATATATTTTACCATCCCAGCCAATAATAACTGCAGTGCCAATTCTTTCAACAGTACTTCTCCACCATGCAATATCACCTTCAGTGCCTTGTCCCGATACTGTATGATGTAATACAATTTGTTTTTTATTAGTTTCTTCTCTAAAATATTGGTTATCGGGAAAATCAACTTGAATAATATCATTTAAATTTAATTTAAGATATTCAACACTTTCATTACATTTTTGTTTTTCTGCTTGTCCTTTTGTGTCTTTAAACAAACCAAATGAAAATTTATATAAACTATCCATAACTTTTTTACATAAATACTTTCTATCTAATATAAAATAAAAAAGGTGTTGATTATTCAACACCTTATAAAATTAATTGAAAATTTTATTTATTCCTAATATTTTTTAATATCTAAAATCCACGATTTTTTTTAACATTTTTGGTGTCAATAAAATCATTAGGTTTATAACCAAGTAAATGTTTCATTTTATTAAATTGTTCATTAATTACTGGTTTTTCTTCCTTATGTTCATTTTCATTCAATTTCTGAACAGGATTTTTCAAAACAAATATCTTTTTACCATCAGTATAATATTTATTTTCCGATAATATAGATTCAACACCTTCATTAATACTAACTTTTTTGTTTTGTGCTTTGCTCTTATATTTGTTACCAAATCCAGTGAAATCAAGTTTGAACATTTCTTCAACTTCCTTTACATCATCAACAATTTTGGCTTCATTCAATCTAAAATCCATAATAAATTTTTTGCCAAGAGCATCCACAAATCTACCAGTAATCATAGATTCTTTAATACCTTCTCTTTCACTCCAACCAGTTTGTTCTTTATTGAATTGTACTTTATCGGATGTCGTATCTTCAACAGGTTGGGGGTCTTTATTATACATAGGTGCTTTTCCACGGAATTTAAGTTGTTTTTGTCTTTGATCATAAAGTTTATCGCCCATATCTTTCTTCATACGATCTTCGAAACGTTTACCCGGTTCATTATCATACACTAAACTCTGTTGACCAAGACGATACATATTAACTTCATCCTGTTCGTCTTTAGTTAAATTACGTTTTGGAATTTCATCACCTTTATCATTAGCCGAATCGCCAACATTTTTTAATGCTTCATCGCTTTCAGCATCAGTTATTTTAATTTCTTTCTTTTCAATGTCCTGACCTAATTTTTGTGGGTCTTTGCCAACATCGGTTTGTTGGTCTTTCCATTGCAATTCTTTTTCAACATCAATAACATCTTTAGTTACACTATGTTGTAAGTCTTTTTTGAAATTTACCTCATTTTCAGACCCAAGACGATCTCTTAATACCAATGCTGATGGTTTTCTTTCTTCACTCATATTTTTTAATTTATTATGATGAACTGAATACGCATTCAATTCATCATTTATTTCTTCTAATAATTTAATATCACTTTCGTTCATTGTTTTAGTGCCTACATCCATAGTTGAACTTAGTTCGCCAGTTGGATTTGCTTTATTAGACATCGATGTGTTATTTGATTGTATCATAGTTTGTGTTTCTTCTTTAACTTTTTCAGGTAATTTTTTATGTTTGGTTGAAGCAAAATCTTCCGCATCATTTTTACTCATACTTGCTGCTGCTTTTTCAACATCACTCCCAACTTTTTCAGGACTTAATTCACCTTTTTGTACAGCATGAACCATTCCCATGAAACGTTGTTGTGACTTAGAAACTGCTTTTTCATTTACTGGTTGTTTTTCCATTTTTTCGTTTTTATTTATTGTATTATCAATACCATCTTGTTCCATAACATTAAGATTCGGTTTATCTAATTGACCAGTTTTAATATCGGTATCAATTGTATTAATATCTTTATTGGGCATATTATTTGTTTCAGTACCATAAGCATCTGATGTTTTACCAATAAAATCTATTTCTTTTCCCCTATCAAATTGTTCATTTAAAACATTAACATACTTTTCAAATCCACTTGGGTCTATTAAATAATTACCTTCCTGAATAATAGTACCGCCTTTCCAAATAGGTTTTCTCATTATATTTGATTTACCCTTTGTTTTCATCAAATCACCATCACCCCATGCTGAAGGACCAGCATAACCCACATATCCTGCAGCACCACCAGCACTACCAGCAGTTGTTGTTTCTTCTACTTTTTTCTCATATCCTAATGCAGGAGCAAATGCACCAGCACTTGCAGCACCAGTTGTTTCATTTGTTGAATTTAACACATTTAAGTTATATCCAATACTTTCAAGTTCTGTCTTAAGGTCTTGATATTCTTCAGGTGTTGCTGGTCTGCTTTCTTCAGCATAATTAGGATGAACGGCAGAATGTTGTCCTATGTGTGAATACGCAGTTTTATATTCTCCTTTTGAATCAAAATTTTCCTCTGGAAAATATGCAAATACATCAGGATTTTCAGGGTCTTTTTCATTAACTAAAAATAATATTTTAGTTTTTTCATTATCACTTTCAGTAACTTCTGGTTTTAAACCAGTTTGAGCAAGTGGTTTTGGTTCTGATTTTTTCATAATTTCTTTTCCTGCCTTTCTTAATTGGTTAATACCACTTTGATCTCTTCTTTTTTTCTCTTTTGGTATTGCCATTTTATATTTCTGTAAATATTTTGGACTATTAAGAACATAGTCATTAAATAACATATTCATAATGGTTTCATTATAATGATATCCATATTTTTCTTCACCATTTACAGACATTTCGTTATAAACCGCTAATAATTTTGGGTCTGAGAAAACCAATGCTTCCATTTTAGCTAAATTAAAAATTTTCTTTTTTAACGATTGTTCCTTCTCTGTTAACAATTCATCCGTTTCATTTAATTTAACATTATATTGATTCATGGTTTTTTTAAAATTTTTTTCAAACCCCTGAGATTGTTTATTTATTGGTTTACCTAATGTTGGTTTAAATGTTTCTTCATTTCTCATCATAATCCAATATCTTTTCAATATAAATACATAAATATTATCAATTATTTATAATTATAATATTTCCAGACTTAATGTGTCTATTTGTATATGAACAAAGTGGTTGTAAATTTGTATAATGATTTAATTTTAAAACCTCTTCTTCGGTTTTTGCTGTAGACAGAGGAATTATATGATCAATATCCCACCCAACATTTATTTTTCTTGGCTCGCCATTCCAATTACCATAATTATCCCAATTCATCCATGATTCAAATTTTGATTCTAAATGTTTTTTAAAATCCTTTAATGTACAACCAAGAATATTTTGCGTTTTTGACGCTTTCTTATAACCACTTAATTTTATTGAACTTATTATTAAACTTCTAACATTACATTTTAACTTATACAACATATCATATGATTTTCTATCATTTCTATGTTCCACACTTTGTTTATTTATTTTATTTTTATTCTTTCGATAGTATTCTTTTTTATTTTCTAAAATTTCGTTTCTATTATTTGAATAGTATTCTTTTTTATTTTCTAAAATTTCGTTTCTATTATTTAAATGATATTCTTTGTTGTATTTATCATAATATTCTTTATGGTTTAAACGATATTCTTCAATTTTTTTAATATTGTTCGAATAATATTCTTTTTTATGTTTTAAAATTTTTTCTCTATTATTTGAATAATATTTAACATCTCTTTCTTTAATTTTTTCTTTGTTATTCAAATAATAATCATTAACTCTGTTTTTAATTTTTTCACCATTATTTAAATAACGGTTTTTTTCACGTTTTAATTTCTTTTCTTTATTTTTTAAATAATAATCTCTATCGTATTTTCTTCTATCTAATGATATTTCTTCAATTATTTTCATAACTATTTCTAAATGAATGATTAGTGGATATCCGTCTTCCAGAAATCACGTTTAGACCAAAGAACTTTATAAACAGATTCCATTGCGTTTTTAATTGTTGTAATCAATTCATCTCTTGATTGACTACTTGAATTATGAAGTACTTTTTTTATTTCTTTATCAAAAGAATCATTAATGAATTTTTTTATTTCATCATTAACAATATCCTTAATATCATTTTTATCCATATTATCTTTATTCGTTGTTTATAAATACTTAGTCGACACAAAAAATTGATAATAAATAAAAGGCATTATTTCATTAATAAATATACAGTACCCGCACCAATAGCACCGCCCATTCCAATATATAATACAGTTTTACCGTTTTTAATAAAAAAGTTACCAAATTTTTGCCAACCATTTGGATTAATATTTAACTTATCAAGTGATGGTATTGCATAACTTTCAACGTTTATTGTTTTGATATATTTATTTGAATTGCTTACACTAAATGATATTGGATAACCTTTTTTCTTTTCATTTTTCCAGTGAAATTCAATAAATTGCTTGTTTGGAAGTTCAATGGATTTGAACAATAAATCGGGGTTGATATCAAGATGTGCGGGAAGAACATGAAGCACATCAATATCATATCTGAAAGTACTGTCTTGTGTTTTTAAATTATTAAAATTAATTTTTTTCTTTGTAGTATCAATAATAGTTTCTGCACCATCCAGAAGTTCGTGTTTTAATGAATCAATATGTGCATTAGTTTCAATAAGTGCTGCTGCAATAATTGTATTTTTTTTGTTTAATTCTTTCACTCTATCAATCAATTCTTTTTGTGAATCAGATAATTTTTCATATATTTCTTTAAGATTTTTTATATTTTCTTGCATTGTGAGTTTTTCACTAACCCATTCATCACGTTGATTCTGATAAATTTTAACAGTATCAATTAATGCATCTTTTAATTTAACTTCAGTTTGATATTTATCTTTTAGATTTGCAATTCTATTATGTTGAAAATAAACAATTGCTGATAATATTAATATTATTGCAATTATGATTGCAATTAACATATGATTTTTTTGTTTTAAAAAATTCCAAAAAATTCCTAATATATTTTTCATGGTTATAATTTTTTATAATAAATACTTATGGGTAAAAAAACCTGACATTTATTTGTCAGGTAATCATCAAGTTTTTAATTTTTTTATTATTGAAGTATGTTATTTCTCCAATATTTATAAAATGAATCATAATAAGATTCAATTTTTTTAATAATTATGTCATTATCGGGATTATCGGGAGAAAAATCTTCCAAATAATTGAATTCAACACCGCTTGTTTTTTCATCTGGTGTTACTTTATAAACAAATTGTATAATTCCATCAACAGTACCGCCCCAAAAAATCAAATCATCATATACTTCCAAATCAATAAATTTAATATTAACATTCATATCATTAAAAAAATTTTTTAATTTTTCTTCTTCTTTACTCTGGTCATAAACGGTTTTTTTATTTTCTGCTTTTTTTTCATCATTTTCTTCTGCCTGTTCATTTAAACTGCGTGTAATTTTTAACATGTCACGCATTGTTAAATCTTTTTTTGATGTTTTAACATCTTCGTTTACAACATATTTTTCACCACGCATTCTACGTAATAAAATTCTTATTTGATTTGGTGCAGGTTTGTTATTCATATTTAATTTTATAATCATATTTTATTATTTAATATAAATACTTTAAGGGATATCATTATTTAACATTTCATTAAATTTTAGAATATCAAATAATGGATTAATATCGCTACTGTCCTCAATATAATTACTTCTAAACACAATACCTCTAAATTTGACAGTTTCTTTATGAAAATGATGAAAATCCATACAATTTTTTGGTATGTTATGTTCTTCACATAACTGTTTACATAACAAAACAATACTTTTTATTTGTTCCTCTGTAAATTTTTCCCAATAACTATATCCAAGCCAATTTTTAATAATAACATTATTTTCATCACAAATTTCATTTAACCAATTAATATATTTACCTGCAGGTGTTTTAAATAAACAACCCATATTTTCAATTACAATTGATATTGATTGTTTGTCAGCTTCTTTAATGCCAAGAAAATCACTATGAAATTTATTTTCATAATGTTGATATATAATTCCGTCTCTGGAAATAGTATATGTATTCCATTTTTTTGTTTTACCATATTCTTTATGTAATAATCTGGTAATATGATAATTGTTTTTTCTCAAACTTGTTGCCAAAACAATCTGTGTTTTTACATTTTGAGTTTTATAACGATTAATTTCTTTAATACCATATGTTGTATTATCTATTTGCATTTTATTCGTTAATATATTCTATTTTAACTCCACTTTCATTTAATATTGTTTCGGCAATTTTCCAATTTTCACCCCATCGTTCATCATTAAAATTTGGTTTGTTTTTACAAATAACTTTAATAATACCAGCATTAACTATTAATCCAGCACAATTTGCACATGGAAAAAGTGTTACATACATAATACAACCTTCAGTTTTTTGTCCATGTTTTGCTGCTTGAATTAATGAGTTGGCTTCACTATGAATTGTCCACATATACTTCTGCGGAGGTTCTAATCTTTCTTTAATTCCATCATTGCACTTAATTGGTAAACCATTAAATCCAATTGAAATCACACTTTTATCTCTTACGATTGCAGACCCAACTTTTGTTCTCAAATCTTTACTCCATGAAGCTGCTTCAATAGCAAGTTTCATAAATCTTAAATCCCATTTATTCATAATTATTGATTATAAAAAAAATCATTTCATGTTAAGTTCCACCAACGACTCTTCTTTAACGTTTTCGCTTTTATTACTAATTTTTGTAATTCTTCACTGTCAAAATCATCAGTAGTAAATTTGCCGTCAATGTCTGCAATATTATTTTTTGCAAGCTGATCAACAATTCTTAATGCTTCTTTAAGTAATTTGCCCTTTTCCAATGCTTCTAAATCTTTCATATTATTTCATATTTTCAAGTATACGAAATGCATCATCAAAATTTTCAATAATATTGATTGCTTCATTATATGGTATTGCAATATGTCTTCTTTTTCCATTGGTTGTAAATATACCTATTCTATCCATATTTTCCAAGAAATTTTCAACCACTTTATTTGAATTTATAATATTTGTGTTGTCGGCGACATGTTTTTTTAATTCTAAACCACTCATTACCTTATCGCCAATTATTGCTTTACCATTACCATACACAAATGTAAGTAATGCACGATATCTATCTTTTTTTTGATAAATTTTTTCAAATTTTTGCTGATTTATTTCAAATAATGTATATTCAAAATATTCTCTGAAATATATACCACCAATAATAATTAATTCATTGAATATAACAATAATAATAAATAAAAATATATTTTTAGTATCTTCCGTTTTATTACTTAATCTTGCCGAATTTAAACGATTATTAAGTTCAGAAACTCTGGCATTTAATTCAGTATCAATTTTAGTTATTTCAACTTGATTATCCCCAATAATTTTTGTATTTTTATCAATGCTTGTTTGATATTCTCTTCTTGCTGTTATATAATTTAATGGTGTTTCTGCTAATTTCTGACGTAAATCATTTGTCACCATTCTTAATGTTTCATTATCATTAAGATATATCGTTTTTTTATTTTCATATGCTAATGATATACTATCTGTTTGCACTAAAATTTGCATTTCGGTAACTGTGTTCTTAAATATACTTGTTGATGCCAGATTTTTTGAACCAGATATTGATAAATAAAAACTTAATATAATAATTGTCATTGCAGTAGTAAACCATCCCATTATTTTAGGATTTGGTTTTCTGTTATTTCTCATATAATCACTGGAAAAATTTCTAATTAAATATCTTTTTGTTACTTCAAATATTGTTAAAAATATCAATGTTAATGAAACTGCAATTGCAGCACCCCAAAATCCAGAAATAAAATGTAATGTAATTGTTTTTAATAATGCTGGATATACTAAAAAATATGCAAAAAATATCGCACTTGCATTACCAATAAATGAAAATCTAAACAACCATTTATCTAACCCATTATTATTACCTTCAAAATCTTTGGTGTTGATTTTCTTTTTTAATTCATCATATTTTTTTAAATCCATTTTTTAGTTTTTTTATAAATACTAAAAAATATGATTTATTCTATTGTTAACGAAGATATTCCACTTTCATTTAATTGTACATTAATTAGATAATCAGGATTAATTTCCCAATTATGTTCAACAATTAGAATCTTTTTTATATTTGTTTTAATTAATTGTAAAATTTCAATAAATTCTTCACCGCTTTCTTCAGTTAATTTACCCATGACTTCATCAAGCAAGAATATTGTTGGCTTGGCTTTTACATTAATTTGATTTAATGCAAATTTTAATACAACACTTGCAAATGTTCTTTCTTTACCACTGGCACTAATACAATCAATAATTGCTGCAGGTCTGTTGTTATAAATCAATTTTGGTTTTAAATCATCAACATCAAGCCAAACTTTAAATGGAGCAACAGATAATATATTTTCAAGCGTTAAATTAATTTTGGGTAAAATATAATTAACTAACATTTGTCTTGGTATTCCATCTCTATGAACACATTTTTTATAAAGATTCATTATCATATCACGATATTCCTGATTTTTAAATTCAGTAATTAATGTTTCGTTATTTTTTATTCTAATCTGCCTTTCGCCAATACTTGTTTTTCTAATGAAAATATTTTCCTTTTTATCACCTTCTTCAATTTCAAGTTCACCAATTTTAAGTTTAGCCGTGGTAATTCCTTTTTCAATTTTTTGATTTTCTTCGATTTGTTTTAAACTATTTTCATGATTATCAATTTTTTGTTGAAGAATATTAATTTTTAACTGTTCATTTTGAACTAATATAGGAATTTGATTTAATTCTGTTTGAAGTTCCTTGCGTTTATCAACATCATTCTTATCATTTGTAAGTGTACCAATTTCTTTTAGTATTGATTCCATTTCAAGTGCTGCACTTTGAATTTCTTTTTGAACTTTTTCAATTTCCAAATTTTTAGCATTAATAACATCCTGATGCTTTTTCTTATCAATAGTTTCTTTTGTTGTTATTTGATTAGCAATTTTAAACATTTCTGTTTCTTTTTGTTTAACCAAATCATCAATATGTACTTGATGTTCTGGTTGCAACGGTTGTTTACATGTGGGACATATCTTACTTTGTTTTAAATCATTAATTTCTTTTTTATATTTAGCACCATCTTGTTTTAATCTAAAAATATCACCACCAATTATTTCAATTTGATGTTCTTCATCACGAATAATTTGTTCGAAACCTTTGATTTTTAACCTTTCATTATACTCATTTGTTTTATGTGTTTCCTTTTTAGTTGTAAGTTCCGTTAATTTTTTTTCATCATAAGTTTCTTTAAGTGGTTTAATACTTACTTCTAAAACTAATTGTCGTGCGTTATAATCAATTATGTTCTTATTATGAGTACTTATATCACCTTGGACTTCTTCTGCGTTTAAATTGTAAATTTCGGGGTCTATTTTGAATAATTTCTTAGTAAGGTCTTCTACATATTTTCGTCCAGTTTGAATTCTATTTTGAACATCAGGTAATTTTATTGTTTCAATTTCAGTAATTTCACCTTCAAGTTGACGAATTTCTTGAGTTAATTGAGAATTTTGTTCGGTTGTAATATCAATATTACAATTAATTCTACTTTTTTCATTAACTCTTTTTTGATATTCTTTAAGTCCTTCTAATTTTTTATCAAAAATATCCAAACCACTATCAAATAATAATGAATCAATAAATATTGCCATATCATTTGATAATATTCTATTAAGCGTATCTGATGTGGTCATAACAATTCGCATAAAATTATCATATGTTCCAATAATTGTTTCGATCTTCTTTTGTGTTTTTATGCGTCTATCTTCATCCAATTTCTCCAATGAATTTTCATTGGTCATTTCTTCATCGGGATTTGATAATATATAATAATTTAATGTGGTTGGTGCACCTATAATTTCATCGCCTTTGTTTTTTGTAATTTCTGTTTTCTTTTTGATGCCAAAAAATTCACCATTGGCTTCCAATACAAGATATCCCTCACAATGATTTGAATTGTTTCTGTTATTAACAAAACGCTTATCGCCATATTTCATTCTGGTTTCGGTTTCCAATGTTTTACCAAAAAGAATATATGAAATTAATTTCATTATTGTGGTTTTTCCTGCCGTATTTATTCCTGTTATTTGAAACAAACCATCCATATCTCTCCAATCAATATCTAATTCCCCATATGACATAAAATTTTTACAACCAAATTTAATTATATTCCATTCACCATTTAATTCATCAATTATGTTAATCTCATTAAGAATTTCTTCATCGAGAACAATAACATCATTAATCATATTTTCATCAGTACCAATTTTTGTAAGAAATTCTTTAAAAATTTCATGTTGAACCGCTTTATTTGTAACATTTTGTAATGTTATGTTTTCGTTTGTTTGAATTTTTTCACTTTCAAGAAATTCGTTTTTATGTGAAATTATTATATTTTGATATTTTAATTTTATATATTCAGTTAGTTTTCTTTCATTTTCTTTTGTTCTTGTTTGTGGTAATGTACCCCAAACAAATCTGATTTTCATGTATTTGGTTGGATTATTTATTTCAAAATCCAAATCATCAAAATCGGTATAAGGTGTTATTTTTATATTTTTGAATGAATATTCATTATTGATTGGGATTTCTTCTGCAGTTTTTGTGTCAAAATGCCATAAAAGGTAACCATGAAAAGCATCATCACCTTCTGTAACATCCTGTGCAATTAATGACCCACAATATGCTTTAGTTTTATTTTTATCCAAATATTGTAATTTATGAATATGGGCAAAAAATGAAAAATCACTCTTAAAATCACTTATTTTATAAAACGATTTACTTTTCATTTCAAAACCAGTTGTAGTCTTACAACCATTTACAGATTCATGAAATAAATCGATAAATATATAATTTTTATGTTCTTCTGCCGTAAATTGTTTTACTGCTTTTGTTTTCCAAGGATTGTTTTTGGGTTCACCATAATGCCACACTGCCCATATAATATTATCATCATAATAAAAACCAGTTTTATCATAATAAATTACATTTGGATTATTAAGTGTTTTAACAATTGCTTCAATACTATCAACACGTTTTAAATTTTTTTTACGACAATCATGATTTCCTCTTGTTATTCTAACTGGTGCAATTTTACTCAACGTATTAAGTAATTCATGTGCCATAATTAATTGTTCACCTTGTAAATCAAGATAATCATGAACCAAATCACCACCAATTACAATTCTATCTGGTTTTTTTTCCTCTAAAGATATTTTTAGATTATTAAATACTTGTTGGTACTCTTCGTTGCGGGTTGGTGTTTTACGTATATGAATATCTGCAATTTGAGCAATATGAGAAATTTTATTCATTATATTGAAATTTTCACAAATATATTTATATCAACCCAATAATGCAAGGTTTTTTTAAATTCCCAATAAGTAACATATTGTAAAAGTCCCAAAAATAATAAAGGTGTCGAATTCGACACCCTTATTTTTATTTCATTATTACTTCTGCAGTTTTATTAATTTCTTTTATCATATAATTTGCCACTTTTCTAATAATTTCAATATTATTTTTAATATCACTACCTTTTATTTTCCAAAGTGCTAAATATGTTGGCTGATGACCAGTAGGAATGCCAAAATGTTTTGAAATAACTGCAGATACTGCTTCGGCTTGTAATTCTCTAAGTTGTTTTAATTCACCATATGTTATTGTTCCCTTTTCAAGTGCTATTTGTACTTTAGGGTCTTTAATGGGACTGTCTTTTTGATGCATTAATTCGTGCGCCCATTCATGTACTAATGTTTGTAATGCATTCAAACCTGCAGAACCAGCACTGATATTAATATGTCCACCAGCACTATAACCACCCTCACCACGCATTGCCTGTAGTTTGGTTAATTCAATTCCCATGTCTTGAAGTTTTTTGGTTATAATCTGATGTAAAACATTTGCTGTTGGATTATCAATATTTTCTGCATGCCATTTAGGTTCTTCAGGAATTTCACCTTTTTCATCAATTGGTTCAGTATCACTAACATCAAAAACAAGGCATGGTTTAAACCTTACTCTTTCTACTTCCCTACCATTTTTTACTGTATCATCAAGACTGGTATTATCACCGGGGTTAGCATCATCCTTTTCTTCACCACTTACAGTATATTTATATACCTCTGCACACCAAATAAATATTGGTATAGCACCTTGTTTTAATTTTCTATGAAATTCCTTAAACCATTTACCCTTACCAGCAATTCTTGTTGCATTTTGTTTTTGTAAATAAATTAACATTGAATTTGCAAAACTATAATTATGAAATCTTCCCATGAAATCAAAAAATCTTTTTAATTCTGCCATTGCTGCCCTATCATCAGTAGCATTTGCAATGTCTTCAATATATTGATTAAGTTTTGTATCTAATTCTTTTGCTTTTGTTTCAGGAATATCTTGATTTACAAGCCAATCTTGAAGATGTTCTAATCCGGCAATAATTGTTTTTTTCTTGTCCTGCAATCCTTTATCTTTGAATTTAGCAGCAATTGTATTATTAATATTATTTAATGCATCAACGGCTTTTTGCATATCATTAAGTGAAATAGACCAACTATTGATATTTCTATCAAAGATAAAACCCGCTTTTTTTAATGCATCTTTATTCCAATAAGTTTCTTTTTGTGTATTCCAATCAGAAAAAACAACAAGTCTGTTATTTTTTGTGTCCTTTTTTAAATCAAGATATTCAAATAATTTATGTACCATGCAATTAAATATTTTTTATAAATACTTAATTTACTCACAAATGATTTTCGAATTATTCTTTTTTAATTTAGTTTTTATATAATTTACCCTATTGCTAATTGTATCACTTGAAAGATTAAATTCTTTTCCAATTTCACAATACTTATAACCTTGAACATATTTCATATCCAATAATGTATAATCAACTGGTGATAATTGATTAGAAATATAATTAATTGAATTACAATTTTCAAAATCAACAACATTTGATAATGTATAACTACAATTAGCAACAAGCGCAATGTTATTTGTTCTAATTATTTCATTATAATTATCGGACAAATCAATACAATCATTAGATGATATTAGCGAATTATCAAGAGATGTTAATGATATTGTATTACATCTCCATTTATCAATCATATAATTATTTGTAATACTGAAAACCCATGACTTAAATTTTGATTTTGTTTGATTAAATTCTTTCAAATTTAAAAAAATTTTAATCATTATTTCTGACACATCATCATCAAGGTCATAAATAATTGAATATTTGATTTTTATGAAATTTTTAACTATTCTTTTATACTTTTCATATAGCGTTTTTTGTGCTATTTGATTTCCATCCAAAATATTTTGGATAAGAATTGTATCTTCCTGTTCTTTTATAATCATAGGGTTTTTGCAATTTATTAATAAAATAATCATCGACAGTTAAACCCCTTGCAGTACGTAGACTTTTAATAACTGCATCAATACCTTGATTTCTTTTAAGTTCATCCAAGTCTTCCATTGTAGGTAATTTAACCATTTTTACCCTTTCTTCACAATTAACATAAATAGAATGCAATTTATAATATAATTCAATTGCATTTTTGTAAGCATCAGGGTCTAACAAAACAACAACATCGGGTTTTATTTCTTTTAGTTTAAAAAATAATGTGGTTGATATTGTTTTTCCCAATAATGGTATCGCATTTAATAAAGATAACATATCGAATACCCCCTCAACAAGGTATACACAAGAATCCCAATTTACAAGACCCTCATTAAAAATAATTCTATCCTTATCTGAACGTGGATTATCATATTTTTTCTTTTTTTCAGTAGGGTCATAAGTTCTTCCAACAAAATAATTAATTTCACCGTTGTTATTGTATGAAGGTATTATTATTCTCTTGGCATATTTTCCGGTAGTACAAAAACCAAGCCGATATTTTAAAATAATATCTCTTGATATTTTTCTTTCGTTTATTAAGTAATTATATGCTTCAAAATGTTCCAGATTTCCAACTTCCATTTGAGAAAAATAAATCATTTCATCAGGAAGTTTTACTTGAACATATTCTTTTTCATCATCTTCATATCTATAATCATAATCATCGAATGTACCTGCATATGATTTATACATTTCATAATCGGCACTCGTGCCATACATTCTAATCAATTTTTTTAATGAACCACTAAAACGGGGTTCTTCACAACACCAACATCGAAATAAACGCTTTGCAGTATTGATTTCAAGATTAAATTTTCCATCAGAATGTCCAAGTAATTCAGCACATCTTGGACAATCAACTTGAAGTTGTTCGCTAACGTTCAATCCTTTAACCTCTCCAAAGATATTTTCAATGATGGTATGAAATTCTAATCCTCTAATATTATTCATTTTATTTTTTCTTTAGTCCATTTCATATTAACAAAAATATAAAAAAAAATTTGTTCCAAAACAAATGATTTTGGAACAAATTTTCATTTAAGGTTATATTAAAATCTCTTTTCGCTTGCCAAAAACGGAAAAAACATAATAAGTCTATTCAAAAATGCGGGTGGAACAATAACGAAATTTTTTCCAAGTGCAATATAATTTGCTTGAATTTCAGAAAATAATTTAATGATACTTACTTTTAGTGCCGTATCACTCGCAGTATCAGATAAAATAACATCACCCCCTTGTTTTAATTTCTGATAATCTGTTAAAATTTTTAAATAATCTTCTTTAGTAAGAACCAATTCACTTTTTAGTTTTTCATTATTCTCTGATAATTTAGAAACTTGTTCTCCAAGCCATTCAACACTTTTTTCATTTCCTTCGGATTCTATTTCAAAAATTTCATCATTTTTTAGAGATGTGTGTGGTACACCTTCTAATAATTCTTGTACTTTTTGTTTGGCTTTTATGTCTCTTTCTTCTGCTGATGTGAGAGGTTTTTCAACTACTTTTTTTTCTGTTGATTTTTTTGTGGTAGATGTTTTGGTTTTATTACCACTACCTTTTGCCAATTTAACTAAATTTTTATTTGCCATATGATTATAAAATTAAATTTGAATTTATGTGTGCAACAAGACCAGTTTCATCATTCCAAATAAAACCATCTGCTGCTTTTATCGCACCAATAAAACCTTTTTTATGATGCCATTCTTCTGTTCCCGTAAGACTTGAAAGATATCTTACTGTAACACCCAAATCTTCATTTAACACTCTCACCTTATCAAGTGTTGCAGAATATTTCATGTCCCTTTTTCTATGAATATGACCAACATGAAATTCATGATATAAAGTTTCACTCCACATTGGTTTAGATTCAATATCATTTGCCATAATCATTGGAAGTGAACCTTCCTTTTCTTCACTACCATGTGTAAAACCAAGTAATACCTTACCAAAACGATAATATTTTCTTGGTGATGCACCAGTATTAATTGAAACATTTGGGTCTTCATTAAACCATGCTTCTAAGAATTTACCAATATAAAAACTGCGTTCAAAATCATGATTACCCGGTATTACCAATACATCAATAGGTCTTCCAGTTTGCATTAACATATTAATACCATCAACAAGTAGTCTTACACCAACATTAAATGTTTTTTGCCAACGCAAATCTTCATCCTGCTGAGTTCCCTGTGTGGTTGTATTAAATATTGTATCGCTGTTAAAAAAATCATTTCCAACTGGAAATAATATACGTGAATATGGAAATCTGTTTGCGGTATGTAATAAATCTTGAATTGCATATAAAAATCTTTCACGAGCAATTTTAGTATCATAATTCTCACCAGTTTCGCCACCCCATGCAAGTTTACCTAAATGAAGGTCAAATATTGCCACTTCAAGAAGATTGTTTTCATCGTTAGGATTTTGTTTAATCAAACCCCAATCAATTAATGGTGCTGAATAGTCTTTAATCATTTGAAGAAAAACATCACCAGCCATTCTGTCTTTAACAAGTTCAACATTTCTAATAAGTCTTGCTTTAACTTGAAAATTTTGAATTGTTCTGGCATAACCATCTTTCCAACCAGTAACATCCCATTTATTAACTCGATGTTCTGCTACTTTCCATACTTCAGGGTCTACTTTACAATATTCAAGTAGTCCTGCAAGTGTTGTTATGTGGTTTTTAGGATAACTTTCATCACCATTGCATGGATTGCATATGGTTTCCATTTTCTTTTCATCGGTAATAAGATTGAGAATTGCAGTATTTCCTTTTTGATCAAAAGTTACTTGTTCTTTACCATCTATTGCTGGCGGAATATCTATTGGTTTTTGTCTTTTTATAACTTCCGTAATATCGTCAGTTTTTAAACCAAATCCTTTATAATATGCATATTGCTTATATGCATCATTAAATAAAGTAAAATATTCATCTTCAAGTGTGCCATTTTCATATTTTTCATAAACAAGAGCTTTAATGTTTTTTACATAAGTATCTGCAAATCCACATTTAACGGATGCTTCTTTAACAGATATTTTATTTTTAATTGCATAATTGATGATTTCTATTGCTTTTTCGATTCGTTCTTTTGTCATTTTTAATAATTTATATAAAAATAATTTTTAATTTTTGTCAAACTTATAACAAAAATATTATAAACACAAGGTTTTTTATAAATACGTTGCATTTTTTTCAGAAAAATCAATGTTTCTTCAATTTTCTGACATTCTTTACGAAAAGAAACTTCATTACTAATAGATATATTAAATCACAATATATTATGTTTTATTTAAAACAGTTAGTGACTTAGATGCTTTTGGTATTGAATGGATTAATTCTCTTTTTTTCATAATAATCATAGCCGATTTTATATATTTAATTGGCTTATTACTAAAAATTTTATATATTTCATTAATTTCTAAAAAACCGTTGTTATTTTTTAATTCGGTAATTAGTTGAGAAATGAACCATTCATATTTTTTATCCGTTTTAATTCTAAGTGCCAAACGTGCTTTTTCTAAGCTATGTGAATTTTTTCTTGCCTCTCTTATTTTTTCTTTAACCTCTTTGCTTCTATTTAATGCCACTTCTCGCATTTTAAGTTTAGTTTCTTCCGAATATAATTGAGGAACTGGTTTATAACCTATTTTAGCTTTTTTTAGTTTTTCTTTAACATCAGTGCGTTTTGCTATATTACTTTCGCCAGTCATTCGTATTGAAGCATCCAATCTTTTTTTACCAAACATTGGATTATTTTTGCCAGTAACATCTCTACCAAACATTCCATTTGTCTTTGCGAATGATTTGTTTATATATTGGTCAGATTTTACAACATCATTTTTTATTTGCAAATTCAATTCTTCTTTCAAAGCATCTGTTCTAAATTCATGTTTAGATAAAATTTCTATTGAAAATAAATGTGAATTATTCAATAATTCACATTTAAATATTTTTTTCCATTTTTTTGAACTGATGCTGCCAAAATATTTGCCCGAATTAATTTTTTCAATTGATGTACTTCCAATATAAAATTTAGGTAATAATTTACCCTCATATTTTGTTAGATAAACACAATACATTTTTTTATTAGCAAATTCAATTAATTTTTCAATAAAAATTTTTCAACTCATACTATTTTATAATTCCTGTTTGTTTAAGAAAAGCATAACCTACAGCATATGAGTCAGTTAAATCAAAATTCATATTTTTTAATGTACCATCTTTTTTATAATACCACTCAATTAGGGGTTCTAATTTACAAACTTTTTTCCAAATATATAACTTTTTTTCTTTAATATATTCGGGTGGAAATGATAATACTTCAACTATTTCACCTTTTCTTTTTTCAGTATGAACTAACTCGTTGCAGAATATCTTTCTGGAATCGTATACAGTAATATCTTTTGGATAAATATCAAAAATTTTATATAAAATATATAGTACAATTCCATTAAATCCATAAAGCATTGATACGGTATTAGAATTATTACTTCCACCTAAAGGTTTTTCAACCACAATATGAATTATTTCACCATTTAATTCGCTTAATATGCGTTCACGATATTCAATAGCATATTTTCTGAATATTTCGGCTTTATGTATTATCCGATTTTCTACTGGAATGTTTTTATCAATTTTTAATTCAAGATGTTTGAGTTCAATTAATTTTCCTGTTGAATCCCATAGAGCAGAACCAATATTAGTGGTACTTATATCTAATGACCAAATATATTTTTCCATAAAAATTATTTGTGAAGTTCTTCGTAATTAAATTCCTTTGATTCTTCAATCATTATTTGAATTCCTTTAGGGTTACGAAGATAAAGTCTAATTAAATCTTCAATAACACCACCAATTTTTAAACTTTTCCCTTTACATAATGTTTTAAATTTATTATGTAAATCACCACCAATAATAATTGATTTTGGCTTAGTTTCATTAACTGTAAGTAAATCTTTCATATTTATTATAAATTTTTTATTTCATAATTTATAATAAATACTAAGAATTTATAAAAAAATATAAAATTTTGGAATTATTTTGAATAATTAAAAATCTATTGCAAATGCTATTGTTCTGGAAATTGTCGAATCTTTAGTTATTGGATTATTTAATTTACCAATAGCAACTAAATTATAGTTATCATCATATATTCCAATTTCTGTTATTGCTACTGATGATACCCCATCCCAAGTCGGATTGGTTGTTGAATTAAATTCATTCAATGGTAAATTTATTGAAAGGTCTGTTACGTAAACATCAGCATGTATTTCTGTGGTTACATTTCCAAAAAAATAAATTTCATCACCAAAACATAATTTATTATTATCTGTCGTACCTGTTGTTGGATAATTTAAATAATTTAAATTATATGATTGCATTGAATCATAATTAAATAATGATACTTTATATATTGTAGATGTAATTCCTAATTTTGTTAGGGTTTGTCCTGATATATACCCATTTGTTTGTGTGGTCACATCATATATTTTCCAATGACTTGAATCTGGCTTTATGTCAGAAATACTTGTGTATCCACTATTATTAACTAATTGTAATAATATTTGTATTTTTTGTGTGGTAAATCCTGTATTACCAGTAATATTATCATTTAAGAATTTAAAATCACCAATAGATGAAAAATTTATATTGATTTGTTGAAGATATGGACTACCCACATCCAATTGTATTGATTTAATATAATTACAATGAATTGCTTGTGTGTATCCACTTAATGATATTAAAGAATATGATATGAAAACTGTATAACCTTCCATTTTTTATTAAATAATTTAATGCCAATTACCACCATAATAATGGTCGCTTGGATAATTAATACCTGTAATACATTTACCAATATAACTTAACGGACCACCTATAGATGGGGATAACACACATATATTAGAATCATCAATACTATCACGTACATAAATAGTACCACCACCTGCTGTCATACCAAAACACACACAAACTTTATAACCAGTACATGTTACATTATTTAAAGCTATTGTAGTACCACTTGGAAATGATGTCCATCCACATGTTGAATGACAATAATATTGAGATACAAGTGTCATTAATGGATTGGATATTATTGGTGTTGTCCATCTAACAGTAGGTAAGCATGGTACTGTAATAATATCTGTTGTACCTGCAAGATAATCCGGTAAAGTCCAAGACCTATTTGCTTTATAAGACATTGCAAATAATAATTCTTGATCTTCAATTACAAATAGTTTTAAATCGGTAAATACTTTACCCACAATATTACCACCAGCATCACCCAAATTATAATATGTTGTATTAAGTGATGTTGTTACACCAGTTAATAATTTAGAAGTACCTTGTGCCGTTAATATAACCCCTAATGTAGCTCCCATTGATTTATGCCACATTATTGTAGGAATTTCAAGTTTTGGGGTGTTTAAATAAAATCCCTCACCATAAACATTTGCAGGTGATGAATTTGTATAATGTATTACACCCAATTTTTTATAAATTGGTGCTTGGTTTTGAATATATGAAACAAAACCATTATATGCTGCACTGTTAAATTGACCAAATGTTCTATTATTACCACTAACACCAGCAATTTCATCAGTATATATAATTGACATATTCCAAAACGGAAATACAATTGTTGGACATTGACTGTTTTGTAAAAACGTTAAAACTGCTTCATCAAGATAATCTGTTGAATAGTCTGTAAATATTGTACTACCACTATAATTAATGAAATTATAATATATTAAAACACCTGCTTTACCTGTGAGTACAAATCCACCGAAATCGGGTAATTCTCTATCAACACCAATAACCAAATTATTGGCAGCTAATGTACCTGTTTTGCCAGTAATTTGATAAATTAAAAACGGTGTTGGATTAAATTTATTTATTGTATGTCCCGTAGTATCAACATTTAATGTCCATTTTATTAAAACCAAATCACCAATTGCGGGTTCTTCACCACTTATACCATATGTTGGTGCTTTTTTCAAATATAAAGTTTTACCACCAGTAATTCCACTCATATAAACCATTGCATCGGGTTGTTTAACATGATTACTATCTGTAATAAATGCAGTACAACCACTTGTAAAAAATCCTATTGATTGTTGCGGATTTGTAACTAAATATGATGATAATGGAATGCTTGGTATTTCGTTATATGTATAACCAGTATCTCCAGATAAATTTCGAGTAATAAATGATAAAATATTTGGGTTTACATCTGCAGGTCTTAATATGTTAGAATTAAAAGGAATGTGACCTGTTTCATTATTAAATGCATAATTAATTTCACTATCACCAATGGCAAAATATTTAAAACTTAACATTCCTTGAGATAATTGTTCCCTGCCTTTTGATGTTAATCTGATATTTAAAACAATTGGGTCTTTTTTTTCAATAAATGCCATTTTTTTATTCTTTAAATATAAATACTAATTATTAAATATTTTAATAAATTATATTATTGCAACATCTGTATAATATGTATTACAAATATCAACACAAATACCACTACTATAAGATACACTTTGTAATTTAAGTCTACTACATGAACCATTATTGGCAGAAGTACAAACATTATAACAAAGCTCATCTCCACTATATATTGTTATTGAACATGAATCTGTAAAACAAACAAACCCTGATGGTGCTTTAAATGTTTGTGCATCAAGTACTGGTGTTGGATTATAAAGTGAAGAACCATTTGGTTTACAACATACCTTTACCATACTTATTCCGGGAGTTCCGGGAGGAATTGGTGAACCATATACTGATTGTTCAATTTCAAAATTCAATGTAATCCATTCTGGTTCTGATAAATGTGCTGGTGACAAACAAATACAACCATGTGCATCCGAACTATCTCCCATATAACCTGTTCTACAAAGACTAACATCATATTGTTTCGGCTCAGTTTTTTGTGTACAAACTATACCATATCCAAAACCTTTATCATTTTCCGCAAATGCTCTGAAATATGTTGTGGTATTTATTCCAAGATGATTAGTACAACTACTATATGTAAACGGAATTGTACCCCCACTACCAATAACTGATGTTTTAGAAATATGTGTTGGATAATTTTGATTTTTTAATGTTAAGTTTGTCCCATAAGTACTATTTTGTGTGTAAAATAATCCATATTCAGTAATTGGTGTATTACCATTATTTGTTATTCTATTACCACTTATATTAAAATTAGTAGTTCCAATATTAAATGCTTTACCTGTTAATACTGTGGGTACATATGTTGGTATTGCTAATGTCGCAATTTGTTTTATTTGACCATAATATCTTGTTCCATTTATTGACATAAATGCACGATATTCATAATTTGTTACTGGTGATAATCCCGTTATTGCGCGTAAGAAATTATTTACATGAAGATGTCCATTTGATGGTGGTGCTGGTGAATATGACCAAGGAATTAAACCATAAACTCTATATTGCATTCCATAATAATCAATATTTGCATATCCAGTAATATCAATACCACCAGTATCATCAATAGAATATATTCCTGCAGTACCCGTCCTTGTTGTAATTGATGAAATAATTGGTGCTGGTAATGTGGTTATTTGTAATGTATTTCCACTATATTCATAAATACCTGATTTAACATATGCTCTATATTGATATATTGTATTATTTTCCAAATCTGATAATGTCATTGAGAAATTATCAACATTAAGTGAAGCACTTACTGATTTTTTCATCCACACACCCCAACCATCAATATTATCCATTTCAGTTATTCCTTCTAATAAATTTTGTAATCCAATTGGAATATTACCATAAGGATAAACATCATGCCATTTTCTATATTTAATACCATATTCAGTAAGAATATTAGACCCAATTATGTTTTTACCACCCGTAATTAAACTACCAAGAATACCATCAACTGTTTCTACGTATAGTGTTGGTGGAGGTGGAGGTGGAAATGTTCCTTCTTGTTTACTTAAAAATACACTACCATCATCACCCAAATAATTTACATCAACATTAAAATTTACACCTCTTTTATATGTAAATTTTTGTTTTGTAAACACACTATTTCTAATTAATAAACCACTCTTTTTCAATATAATTGTTGCGGATAATAACTGATCAACAAATCTTTGAAAAAAGGTATTGTATTTACTCAAAAATGAATATAAATTTTCAAAAGTATACCCATTTGATATTAAAGTATCGCCATTTGCTCTTTTTAGATATTCAATATATATTCTTAATAAAGTTGGATACCAACCATTCCTAAAATCAGTTATTGTTTTTCTATTTCTTACATTTATTAATCTTCTTTGAATTAATTCAATAAATTCAAGAAATGATAATTGGCTTATATCGCCAACACCAAATAAGTTTGAAACAATTGGTGTAAAATATGCATTACCACCAACAAGATAATATACACTGATAACAGTACCGTATCTAATACCATTTGGTAAAAAAATTTCAAACGGATTCATTACATTGATATCATAATCTTTTATTGGTTCTAATGCAATGCCATTTATCAAAACTTTTAAGTCGGATACGTTATTTACCTTATAATTAAGTTTATATACATATTTATTTGCGGTATGGTTAAAATATATTTTACTGCTATTAAAACTATCTACTCTTAAAACTTCACTTCTTGCAGCAATATCATTACTACCAATAACAGTAATATACGCAACTTGTACATCTGGGTTAATTGCCAAATATGAAATTACTTCAGGATTTTGTATTATAATTTGACTCGAACCAGTTGTGTTATTTGGGTCAACAATATAATCAGCAGTAAATTGACTCGTACCTTTTGTAAGTGCAATACCATTCATTGTAACCTGAATATCACCACGTGGATAACTTGGTAATGGAATTGCAGTTCCAATAATACTTGGTTTAACTCTTGTTACAATATATTCAACAGTAATTCCAGTAACGGGATGTGTACCGCCAGAATAAACAAATGTTGCCTGAACAACATCTCTTCTATTTCCAGCCGTAATTGCACTTTCTGTAAGTAAGGTGAATGAATTACCGGAAACAATATAATCAATTCTATTTGTTGGGTCTCCAATACTTTCAAAATAAGTATTACTACCACCACTATATACCTTTGCACCATTCAAAAGAATACCATTATAACGAACTTCCAAATCCCCTTCGGTTTTATTATATGGTGTTGGAAGTGTAAATATTTTTTTTGCTCCAGTATAATTTAATGATATATTAACAAATGAAAATGGAAGTGTATATCCACTTGAATTTGCTGGAAAGTCAACGTTTTTAATATAATCAAAAACATCATATTCAATACCACGTGCAGTATCAAGAGCAACATCAACTTCTTTTGTGTTTAAAACAAGTTTACTGTCTTCCTGATAATATTGTGGTGTTGTATAATGTATTCTTGTTGCAGTACCTGTTTGAATCCACGATTTTTTATTATCAACGGTTTGCATTAAATTAAATCCTGCCATACGAAACACATTCATATATTTCTGACCACTATCGGTATTACCACTAACTTGAAAATAAAAATCATTGGTTTCCAATGGTGCTACCGGATAACCTTCTGTATCATATGGTAATGAATTTGATGGGAAATCGTTTTGGGATAATTCAACAGTATTTGGATTTATTTTGCCATTGACAGTATAAATATATTCAGTAATGTTAATGAAAGGTTCTGGAATTCCAATTAAAAGAAACATTGATTTTATTGCTTGACGAGTTCCCTTTGATTTCCAAAAATAATTAGTATTTAATAATACTCTTCTCCAAAGTTCAATATCAATTTCTGCGGGAAGTAAATCCGTATTTAAATTTTTTTCACTATCATCAATCGTTAAAAAACTTTTAACTAATTCATTTTCATTAACTAATGAAAAATATTCCCAACCAAAAGTTTTTGCAAGATTTTTTATTAATTGATCTGGAATATTATTAATTTTATCATATGTAACACGATTAATATCAACCAAAGAATCAATAAATTGTTTTAATTGGTCAAATTCTCTACCATACAATCTTAAAAGTTTGGTCATTTTGCCTTCTTCTGTAAGATCATATGTTTTAAGTGATTGTGGTATTAAAAATCTGGCAATTAAATCTGTTTTTATTGAATCATATTTATTACCAATCGTTAAAATAACATCCAAAAAACTACGATATTTTGGTGTATTAATATCAATATTATATTTATCACCTGTTGTCCATAACATTGAAGCATTAGAATATATTATAGTTCCGTTATCAAGTAATGTTGGGTCTTTTAATATAAATTTAAATCCATTTGTATCATCTCTTTCAGACACAACATATTTTTCATAATCATTTAAAAGTGCCCTAAATTCTTCAAAAACAACATTATTTGGTTTAATATGAAAATCAATCATACCGGATGTACCAGTAATGTTTGGAAATGGATTGCCAATAGTTTGTATCGTTAAATATTTTTGACTGAAACTATATCCTGTAAAACCAATAATAAAATAAGAATTACCTGTTGGATTAACTGATGACCAAATTATATATTTATTATATGATAAATTTAAGTTTCTTAATTCATTATCAGTATATCCCGAATTACCTCTATTCATTACCAAACCAAATGTATTAACTGTATATCCTGTTGGTACTTTAAATGTTGATATATTAGTAATTGAATTGTAATTAAAACCAGAATATGTTATATTACCACCTCTGTTTGTTTGAGAATTTACAAAAACACTTCCCGGATAAGTGACAATAATGTTTTGTATTGTTATTCTAAGAAATTCATATGCTGAACCAAATTTTACAAATGTATTTAAATTTGATTTATCTAAATTTAAAACAGCATTTACAGAATAATCATATAATATTTCTGATTGAATTTGTGTAATACCTAAAGTTTCAAGTGTAATGGGACGAACAAAGGAACTTAATTCATTTGTATAATCAATATATTTCCTACCTTCAAAATTGGATGTAATAGCAAAACTACCAAACGAAAATATAATTTCGGAAGCCGTATTGTTAAAATTCGTATTATTTAAATTTAAGTCGAGATTTGTATTTACAACTTTTACTTTTGCCACAAGTTTTACATTTTAATATAAATACAATGAAAAGAAAAATCCCAATTTATTAATATTGGGATTTTTCATGAAAATTTATAAAATTTATATTATACCCCATCAATAACCCCTTCAAAATTTTGAGTTTCATCAATATTTGTTCTTTTTTCCTTTACTTCAAATAATGGAACGTCTCCAACATCTTCTTTAATTTCATATAAATTAAACTGCTTAGTTATAATTCGGTTCTTATCATAATAAGTTAATATTCCATTTCGAACATCTTTGATTTGTTCACCAGCAACAATATCTGAAAGCGTATCAATTGTATTTTCAACCAATTCAACTTCTAATACAAGTGGTGAAAAATATGTATTTGATAAAAGTATTATTTGTCCAATATTGCCAATAAACGGCAATACATTTGGTTTAACATCTGAAGAACTGCTTGGAGTAACTTGTAAGAACATCAAAGTACCTGCATCATCAAAACGATATCTAATTGCTTTTTGCGTTGTATTACCAATATTTTCACTAACAGGCACTACCTTATTTGATGTAACAACATATCGAACAACATTTCTTAGTTTAGTTCCATCAGCATTAATATATTCAATTCGATAACCCTGTAATCCATTATTTGCTCTTAATGCTTCAGGCAATAAATTAATGTCAACAACAATACCTTTTACACTTGGTAATGCAGATAATACACTACAATCAACAACAGTTGCGGTAATTATTTTTGGTTTAATATAAATTGTATATATTCCTAATTGATTAAATGTTGATGCAGGAAGTCTTAAATTATACAAACCTTCCAATAAATTTTCATATCCATCAATTTGTTCATCTTCGGGTAAGTAACAATATTGTAATAATTCTTCTGCATTTAATTTATAAATAACATCATTACTTATTTGTCTGCTCGGAGTAAAATTATAATATATGTCAATATCATCAATATTAACATCAGCACTACGCACAGTCCCATATATACCTGTTGCCATAACTTTAAATATTTATTAATTCTTCTTACGTATTTTTTACAATATTAAAAAATTTACCACCAGCATATGTTTCTAAATCAACTAAACTCTTAATATATTCCAATCTATAATTTTTATCAAATGCCGACAATTCTTGTCTTATTATAAATACATCATCATTAATTTTTGGGTTACTAATAATATTTTCTTTTTTTGGGTCTTTATAATAAGGAACATTTATAAAATCAAGACTACTTGTACCTTCTGGTGTAAATTCAAATGTTGTACCAGAATCAGAACCTGAAAGTATATCTGTATGTTTTATACCCCCCAAATAATAAATTATTTTAGAATATTCAAAAGAATTAATATAATCAACACCATCAGTAATATAATTACCACCACCAATATATTGATTAGCAAATACATTGGTTATTGTATATTTACGTAATTCACTTAATCTACTTGTTGTTATTCCAATTACTAACATATTTGTTTAAAAAAATCAAAATTTTTCATTACGTCTGATTCATATTTTTCCACATAATTAATGTAATTTGGAAATTCTTTATATATTTTATTTCTTATTAATTTAACATATTCAACTTTAAATTTACTATTAAAATACATATGAGTATATTTATGTAAATTTCCCGCCCCTCTTTCACCATGTTTAAGTATATTTTCATGTGATAAAATTTCATATGTTTTTAATTTATTTTTTATTGCATAAAAATATAATGCTAATTCTTCACAAGCCATTCCAATATAAAGATTATTAGTTGTATTATTATTTATAAATTCATTTTTCATTGCTTCACATACATTTATATAACCGTCTTTAAAACCAATTCTCATTCCAATTGTACCACAACTAAGACATTCGCCATCATATGAAGTTGGGTCAAATATATTACTTTTTATTAAAAATTTTTTATATTGATCAGCATAATCCCTTACATAATTAGCATCTTTAGGTATTTTGTTTTGTATTAATATATCATATTGCTTTGATTGTATAAATTTTGAAAATAAATCATCAAAAATAAATACATCAGAATCAACATGAATAAAATCATTAGTCATTAATTTAATTATGTCAATCTTATAATAACTCCAAAATAATGAAGAATTTTTATTTTCAACAATATTGACTTTATCATATGGAATATATTTTATTAATTTTTTTTGTGCATTTTTATTACAATACATAGTAATATTATTATAATATTTTTTTAATGTTAAAAAACTTAATAAAAATGAATAAAAACTTAAATATATTTTATTTTTATCATCAATTCCATCTAAACGTGGAGTACCTTCATCAAAATGTGCGTATGATTGTATTATTTTCACGTTAAATTAATTTTTTATTCAATATAATCAACAACAATCCAACCACGATTATATACGGTAGTGTCTGGATTTATTATATTATGATAACTTGCACTATCGAAAAAACTATTTAATCGTCTTGTTAACATAACAATTGTTATTACCGGATAAATACCAATTTTCCCAATTTGTATTTGTGGTACTGCTGCTGCCGTTCCATTTTGAACAGATAATAAATCTGACAACGCACCGCTATCACTTTGTATTAGAACTTTAATCCCTCTTATTTTTATACGTGGAATTGTAATGACGACACTTGATGGCGATGTATTGGTATCCATATTCCACGCACCAATTTCAAAAATTTTTGATTTTATAATAATATCACTTTGTATAAATGTTTTTAAAGCAGCAAATGTCATGTTAGAAGTACCTGTTGTAACACCAAGTATGTCCATATTACCAAAAGCAATCTTATCGGTTGATTTTGGTGTTTTGTTTACTAATTCAAATAATATTCTGTTCATATTTTTATATAATTATAAAATTTTCGTTATTATTATTCATAAAAATCGTATTATCATAATCCAATGCATAAAATGTTTCAACAGGTATTGGTGTTGGTGTTGGTGGTGTTGGTGGTGTTGGTGTTGGTATTACTGGTTCTATATATGCGTCAAAAAAACCAAAATCATATGCTTTGGCAGTTAATGAAAATTTAATAAAATAAACAGCATTTAAATCTGGAATAATAACTTTACATGTGCCAGTACAATTAGTTGTTATTCCAGTTGTTAATGCTTGTAATATTGTTTTTTTTATTATTTCCATTAATTTTAACTTACAGATTTACGTAAGAAAATCTTTATATCCTTTTCAGGGTACTTAATTTCAAACATACTATCATCTGTTGAATGTATTGTATTATTAATAATTGTTATTTCACCAGTTGTTGGATTTAATGCTTGTGAAATAACATTACTTGAATACTGTCCACCAACTTTGTTATAAACTTTAATATTAATAATATTTATTACACCATTTATTTCCAGAATTTTTCTTTGTAATCTTCCAAGAAAAATATCTTGATTCATTTCACAATCATTAACACTAAAATAATTACTAAGAATTGTAATAATATTATTTGCTATTTGATTGTCACTAACATTTTCAACATATACATCAATATCGAATGCTAAATTAAATATCTTTCCATCTTTAATTTCAATATAATCATTAATCATTCTATATTGTGAGAGATATTCAGCAATATTTTCTTTTAATAATGTATTGCTGGTATTTGATAATTTACTATCAGCACCAATATCAAGCATTGATATCACCACCTTATTATTTTCCTTAAATGCATTTGCACGAAAAGGTGAACCAAACTTTCCCGGCATTTTATAAAGTTGTAGTAAATAATCAGTTAATGTTACATCTCTTTGTTGACTTGAAAAATTATATTTGATTAATTGTCTTATTTGTTCAATACTTAAACCATCATTTCCACCAATTGCTGGAATTGGATTCGATACTTTTAGACTTCTTTGCACGGACTGATTAAAATCCTGACGAGAACCACTAACCATTAAATTATATCCACCAAGTTGTGTCAATACTCTTGCACCAATGTTTGAATTACTACCACCACCAGTGCGATATTTAACAAATAACGTATAATTTGCTTTTAATTTTTCACCTAAAGCAGTGTTATTTAAAAAATTTTCAAGAAAATATTTATTACTTACACCCTCTTTAAGAAAACCATCCTGAAAAGCATTAACATCAGCATCACCAGAACCAAATATTAATTTACAATAACCATTTGGTGTAAATTCTTTAATGAATTTTTTTGTTATATCAATCCAAGTTGCTGCTTTAATGCCAGTTGTATTTGTTTGGGAATTTTGTGTGTTTTCAACAAATACTCTTTGTTGTGCCAAATAATCAACCTCATAATATCTATTTTCTGACGTATAAAATTCAGTTGTTGGATTTGCTGGAAAATTAGTTCCATCCAATAATATAACGCTGTCAATTTCAATCACATCTGGGTCAGGAAGTGTTATTATAAAAAACGGTACAATATCCATTGCAGTAATTGTTCTTTTAAAAATATTTGTAGAACCATTAATAACAACTTCTCTTTTTGTAACACTATAATTAATTATAATACCATTTGAATCTAAATTAGGTAATATTGAACGATTTGGATCACCTAAATTACTAACGGGTGATTTCCAATCAATTATTTCTTGTGTTTCAAATATTTTACCACCGCCAACAATTTGTGCACCTGCTTGTAAAACGGGATAATATGAGGCATCTGGTCTATCACCAAGAACGGGAATTAAAACGGTAAAATCAACAACAGTAACTGATGGTCTTTTTGCTGGAATATTAAATCCCATATTTTTTGCAATATTCAGTATTGATGCTTTTTGTTGTGCATATTCCAATTGCGTTTCTTGAAATGCTCTGTCAGTATTAATTGCTAAATTATTACCAACACCAGCATTTAAATCAATAAGCATTGCACCAACTGAACTATCTGTAAAATCAGATAATACTTCGGGATATGCCTGTTTTATTAATGAAATCAGGTCCGTCCTGATTTCTCCAAATGTTCTGCTTCCATATCTGATTACATTTGTACTTGTATCTGTTACCATATTTTATAATTTATTAAAAATTTAAATCAAGACTTCCTTCTTCATTAAATGCATCCTCACTGTATGTAAATTTAATATTTACATTTAATTGATTTTCAGATATTGGTTGTCTATTATCGTCAGTCTTCCAATTAAAAGTTATGCTATTAATTTGAAGACTTGGAATGTATAATGAAACCGTTCTTTTTATTTCTTGTTCAACATCACTTGCAGTTAGATTATCACTTGGTTCAAAAATATATTTCAATAAGTCAGTACCATAATCTGGTTCATAATATCTTTCGCCTTTTTGTGTTAATAAAAGTAAGAGTAAATCAGAACTGAAAGCATCTTTAGTTACTCTGCTCATTTGAAAATAAGTGTTTGTACTAACATTATCGTTAAGTGGATATTTAATATTATATGAAATCATTATAATTTACTAATTTCTAATAAATACTTATAAACAAAAAAATCCCGACTATGTGCCGGGATTTTATCAGAATTGACTTATTGTTGTTTTGGCTTTCGCCCTCTTTTGCTTTTTGTGGCTGCTTTTTCTTCTGTTTCTTTTTGTTTTTGAACATCATAAAGACTTTTAACAGATTCATGCATTGCAAGAGTTGGAGTATCCCCATACTTCTTTAATACGCCAGTATATGTGTTAAAGTCCGGCTTTTCATATCCAACAGTATCTAAATCCGATACTGTAACACCAGCAAGACATTCATCAATTGCCATTTTTTTCATATTATTAGGCAATCCATTAAAAATGTTTTCATTAATAATGATTGCAAAATTAATGCCTTCAGAAAGCATTTGTTGTAAATCATTTTGTTTAATTGGTTTACAAACTTCTTTCTTTTGTTTGTTATTACAGAGAACTCTAAACTCAACCCATTGTGGAATTGCCGTTTTATCTCTAACTTCATTGAAAATTTTTACTACGTCCACAGACGCTTCTTGAAAATTTGCCATAAATAATTGTTTTTAATTGTTAATAATAAAATTATATTTAGATTTAATTTCTTCAATTTTTTCTGATAATTCAATAAACATTTGGTCTTTTGTTTCAAATTCCATTTTAAATTTATTTTCAAGTTCATCAATAAAATATGTCATATCTAATACGCTTAATTTTATAATATCTTCACTTTCAAGTAATTTTGCTAATTGATTATTAACAACATCTCGTTTCTTAATTTCTTCGATTTTCTTTTCATATTCTGAATTAAGCACAATTGCATCTTCCTCTGTAACAGTTTTAACACCAGCTTTTTCTAATCGTTTTTCAATTAATTCATCAGCATTATCTGCTTTTTCATCAGCTAATTTATCAATTTCAATTATTTTTTTTGCTGCTTCAGAATTGAATTCAATATTATCAACAGCTTTTTTTAAGTCTTGTAAAAATTTTCCCATATTAATTTAATTTAAAGTTTCATGTTTTGCATTTCAATTCCCTGAAATTTCCAAACATCATGAGTATCATTATATTTTATTCTTTTTATATATTTTGTAATTCCAAAACCAATTAATTTACCATATTCATCTCTTATGAAAATTTCTTTAATATTAATTATTTCTTTAAAAATATCTGAATTTTCTTCTACCAATTCTGTTTTAAATTTTAGTGGTATGAAAAATTCTAATTGTCTGTGCTCAAAACCAATCTTTTTTATGTGTAAAAATTCGGTTAATTGTTCAATTTTATTTATAATATTTTCATTATCCCTATTAACTTTTATTGGAAATTCAAATTGTTTTGATTTTTTAAATATATCTTGTACCTCATATTCAAAATCAACATTTTCTTTTTTAGTTTTCTCAATCACATCCATTATATTAACTAATCCAACTTCAATTGGTATATTATTAAAAATTCCTAAAAGTTCATAATTATCATCTTTGGTTCTTCTTTCTTCAAATTCTAATTCCAAAACTTCACCAACTGTTTTTCCAACATGCTTATGTTTTTCATCAAAAAAACCATAATGTTCATATCTTCTGCCATACTGGTCTTTCATTCCATAACTTGTACCATATTTATCGGCAGCAATAGCCATTTTATGTGGTGTTGCTGTACGTATAAACTTATCGGCTTTCTTCAATAATTCATAATAATCCTGAACATATTTTTCATCGGTTTGACCCGCATAAAACTTTTCAAGCAAAGGATTTCGATGAAGTTTTCTTGTTGTTTTTTTATCTTTTTCCTGTAAATCATTTGGGTCAGCTTTCAGGATTTCTATTTCAGTGTTATACAATGCGATACTGATATTAATCATCACACTATGGATTTTAATATATATCCAAAAAATTATTTTTTTAAAAAATTTTATCATAATTACACTACCGTTAATATTTTTGCAACTGCTGCTTTATAGAAATCTACACGTTTTTTTGTTACGGTTGCTAAATTATATTTATCTTTAAAATCTTCATATAATTGTTCACCGATTTGTTTTCTTAAATCAGCATCCAATATTAGTTTTTTTAAATATTTTTGCCAATATTTGTGTGCATTTTTTACAGCAGGAATCAATACACAATTTTCCATATGTCTACCATCTATATTATATGGTGGAATATCAGAACATACAATTGGAAGTTTTCTTGTCCAACACTCTACTTGCTTGAGGTTCGATTTTTGGCGATTAAAGGGATTATCAGCCAATGGTGCTATTACAATATCTGTTTCGTCTAAAACTTGTGCATAAGTATTGGCTTTTTGTGTCCAACGTCTTGCAAAGTTTCCTTCATCTGGATATGTAACATTTCTTTCAAAATTCATAAGCCATTGCACATAATCATCGTTTTTTATTATATGATAATTATTAGTTAAGATTTTTTCATATGTTAAATAAACACTTTCTTCCGATTTAATATCTCTTTGTTGACTGCTAAAAATTTTATTTCTATATTTATCTTTTAATTCTTGAGATAATTTAGGTATTAAATCTACATTGCCCCTTGTTTTATTAATTCCTTTTACAACTTCATGTGTCCATAGTCCCCTTTTCTGAAGTTCTTCACTAAATTCTTGATTGAATGTGATATCAGTTGTGTTACCTTCAGTATCCCAACCACCAATAATTATTTTGAACTTACCATTTGTTTGATTATCTGAATTAAGATAATTCGTCACACCTTCAAGTTGTTCAACGTCAACAATATGAGAAGAACCAGCAGCATACGCAATTCTTACTAAACCATTAGGGTCTGGTTTCCAGTTATTTTGAAATTGTTTCATCCATATCGGGTCTATCGAATTATAAAATACACCAACATTATTTTTACCCGTTACTTTGCGAACTTCATCAGCAAATAAGTCGGTTGTTGTTGTAACATAATCTGCGATTTTTAGATTCTCAATAATTGGTATATGCATTTTCTTTTCTAAATTTAATGCATAAAATGGATGTTTCTTATGTAATTGCCAGTAGTCATCAATATCAGCAATTAATATTGTCCCAGATTTTCTTAATTCATTTACAAGATTTAACATTTGTCTTGTATCACCCAAAAATTGACGATGATAATGTATAATATTAAATGTTTTTAAATAATCAATATATTTTGGGTCATTAAAATCTATTTGTGGATTAATTTCCACATAAAATTCATCAGAATGATTTCTTTCAATTTCAGTTGCTGGAGTGAGTGTACGAAAATAGTTAACTCCCGCAGAATCGAGATTATAAAATAAAATTTTTATTTTTCCATCCATAGTTCTCTTTATAAATTATTATAAAATTATGTAATTTATTATAAATACATAAAAATAATCGAAAGTCATCAAAGATGAAAGACTTTTTATAAAAAAAGCCAACTTTTTATTGGCTTTTTTTATAATCATCAAATAATCAAAAGATTATTATACGTTTTCTTTTTTTGTTGTTTTCTTTTTATTAAGTTTTTTTGGAAATTCTTCAAAATTTTCAATTTTTTTTATTTCCTCTATTTTAGTTTTAATTTTTGGTTGTGATTGTTTCATTAATTTTGCAAGTTCGGTTGCACTAATTTCATTAACTAAAACCAAATTTTTTACTCTTAATCTATGTACTGATAATGGTAATGATGATACAGTTAAATATAAACTATCACCCGGTTTTATTTTAAGTGTTTTTTTAACCATATTATCAACATATTCAATATCCAATTCAGAATTGAATTTAAAATCACGCTTTTTGGCAAGATTTGTTATGTTTGTAATTTTATATATACCCATAATTTTAATTATTTTAATCCTTGAATTAATGTATCTCCATATTTAATGCCGTCATAATTCCATTTCATCGCTTTTTCAGCAATTGCTCTGTTTTTTAAATTATTTGATGACATACCATATTGTTCACTTATTTTTTCGAAATTTACATGTGGAAACCAAATTTTTGCTAAAATATCCACAGGTGACTGACTGTCTTTATATGTTACACCCAATGCATTTGTATCAAGAAGATTGTCAAAATCAATTTCATATTTAGTAAATCCATTTATTGGTTTTAATATGAAAAAATTACCAACAACTGAATTTTCTTTTAATGGTTCTTTTCTATATGCAACAATTGTTTGTTGATTTATACTTGGTTTTTCTGCTTGTATATTTATATTATCTTCTTCTAATGATGCCAAAAATTCGCTGTCACTAACACCACTATCGGCACGATTAAATTCATTATTAACATCACTATTAACAATTTCTTCTATTTCATGCGCTTGTTCATATTCATAAATGTCTTGAATTTTATTTAATACTCTGCAAGTATCTTTCTCATTTAATTTAATCTTAACAGCTTTAATTGATTTTTCATCTAATAATGCTTTTACAAATCTGTGATGACCGTCAACAATTTTATTGTCATCAGCTATCCAAATAGGATTATTATCGTCAAGACTTACTTTTTCAACTTCATCTGAAAATGTAACGCCTTGTGATACGTTCAAATCATTTGGATTAACATCAACCATTTCATAATCCACACCTTCATCATCAAGTTTTTCCAATACAATATCAAATGGTGCACTAACCTGCGGTAAATATTGTGGCTTATAACTCATGTCAATCATCTTATTATTTTTATTATAAATACAGATATTTTAAATTTATATAAAATTTTGAATTTCTTCTTTAATTATGTTAATTAATTTATTATTTTCAAGCAATGTTAAATCACCCTGATTTGCTAAATAAATATTAAATGTTATGTTATTTGAAATTTGATTCCTAATACTTTCATATGATTCAATATCGATATCTCTATCTTCATAAACATTTATTTCAATTAAATCCAGTAATTTATTGATATAATCAAGAATTCTTTGCCCCTTTGTTTTTTCATTACGTTTCATATCAAGTTTATTGACGTGAATTTTATTTACATCAAGAATTGCTTGTACCTGTGGTCGTAGTTTTTCCATACGTGATGTAAGAATTATCACATAGGTGTTTGGAATTGTTTGTTCTTTTTTCAATTGATTTAATACACTTGGAAATGGTTTAATATCAAAAACATTTAAATCTAAACTTTCTGGTCTGCCCCACCATCCGAGATATGGATGTGGCTTTCCCATTTTGTCTGCCCAAGCAACCTTTCCGATTTCTTTTTCAGGAGAATCAATTAAGGTCCCATCAAAATCAAATGCACAAAATCTTCTTATCATTTTATTTAAATTCTACTTCGGTCACTTTTCCTGTTATTAAAAGTGGTCTTTTCATTTTTTTCCAATCAGTTAATTTATTGGACATTACTGGTTTGCCACCAATTTCTTTATTTACTGCCAGTGTTATATGTGGTTTGGAATTATCACTTTGAAAACCACTAACACCAACCGCTATTACTTTATCATCCATAGCTACGTCCCTAACTACCAGACGTACTGGTAATCCTAAAAATCTTTCAAATTCTGGGTCAATTTCACCCATATTAATTGTCATATGATGTGCAACGATTTCCCAATCTTCAGGAATCATGCTTTTAAATCTTTCGATTAACCTTTGTTTTGATTTGTCGTCAAGAACGACAGCACTATATGATATATTACCCATTAGTAAGTATATTCTGTCAATACATTATAATTTTTACCCAATGCAGTTAATGCAATTTCAACCTCTTTGAAGCATTCATTGATACCACCACCGCATATCACCAATTTTCCCCCAAATCTTTGTAGATAATCCATTAGGTCAGGAATATTTATCATATCTGATGCTGCTTCAAGTAAATCTCTAACAGCACTGGAATCATATCCATATTCTGTCATAAAACCATTCCACATTTCTTCATCGATATCTCGGCTATCATTAATGTTGTTTTGAATCATGTATTTTACCAGATTTACTGTTTCTTCTTCTTCAATGCCTTCATCCATACAATATCTGAAAAAAGCATATCCTTTGTCATAAAATCTGGCAGAATCCAAAACTTCTTCCTGCAATCCATTTTCATAAAGCCAATCCCTGTACCCAGCTTCACTTACCATTCCCAGAGTGTCTTGACCATTGTACAGAAAAGTCAATGAATTCATAACGTCAATGTTTTTATTTAAAAACATTATGAATGAATCCAGATTAAAGGTAATATAACTTTCATATTCAGGTTGAATATCGACAGATATAAAATTTGCACCCTGTACGAGATTTATTCCTGAATTTTCAAGTAATTTATTACGCTGTTGCTCCTTTAGTAATCGTTCCTTTTTCATTTAAAACTTCTCTGTCCGTTAATGCCCAAAGTAATGTTTGTTTAAGTTTTTCATCATGACTGAAATCTTCATAATTATTTTGAAAAAATTCCAGTACTGATTCTTTAGATGGGTCTGGATATCCCGGTTTACCACCTTGATTATTCCATTTATCATATTTTTTTATGAAAAAATTAATTCCAACACTTTTACCATTCACCAAATATTTTTCATATTGAATTTCATTATATTCTTTTAATATGTTTTTTTTGTTTAACATTAATTTTTCTCCCTCATCACCTCTTTGACCTTTAGTTGAAAATACTAATTTAGTGCCTCTTATTACTCTTTCTTTTTCAAATAATTTAATATATTTTTTGCCACTACCTGATTTAACATAACCAATTGTTATATGTGGATGATATATTGGAAAACTTGTGGTATTTGGTAATTGCCTCATAATACCATTCAATTTTGTTAATTCTTTTGAATTAATATCAAATTTAACCACATCAAATTCTGGGTTTCTGAAAACAGAAATACCAGTAACATGAACATCAATTGGTTTTAATTGCATGTTTTCTTTAAACAATTTAAATACATCATCTGCTGTAACTTCATAATGAAAACCATATAAAATCGATAAATGTGGCTCGGTTTCAATGCCATACCCTTCTTTATCATAAATATCGTTTTTATCAATTACTGATGTTATTTTATTCCAATTTAAAATATCAAAAAATAACATTAAACATCCATACTCGGTTCTTTCACTGGTTCTTTCATTAAGCACGTCACTATTTTGATTTACTAAATTTAACAAATCTTCTCGATTGTTTTTAATTTTATTTGCATAAATCTTAAGCAATAATGATTTTTGCATATCACCAATTGCTTTATCTTTTAAACCAAGTTCCATCAAATCATTACCATTTATTGCCAATTCATTTACTGTTTTTGGATACTTACCTTGAATTAATTCTTGTGCTCCATTTTGAATTATATTGGGTAAAATCTTGCTTTGAAGTGATTGTTGTGATGTTACGTACATATTATGTGCAATTGATCTTGCTTCAATGGAATTTGTTGATTCACCATTTTCAAAAGCCATATCAAGTGCCTTAATTTCTTTATATGTATCAATATCACCCTTTAAATTATTTTTATAAAATTCCGCAGGATTATCAACAAGATTATTGGAAAGTAACCAAATAAATTCTCCCATTGTTTTTGCATTTTCCCATACATTTCTACCCATTAATAAACCAGCATCTTTACCAAAAATTTCTCTCCTTAATCCAGTTTGTTTTAATAAAATTGCACCTGATAATTTATTGCTCTTTTTAACAATTTTATCAAATTCTGTCAAAATTCTTTCGGGCGAAATTTCTTTAATTCTACTTGCATTATCCTTAATCATTTTCATTGTTTCTGGTTCAATGGTAAAACCAAAACGACTGGCAAAACTGATCATTCTTATCATGCGGAGAGGATCATCCGAAAATGCTTCTGGATTAGCTGCAGAAATTTCTTTATTTTTTATATCTTCTAATCCACCTAATGGGTCAATAAATTTACCCGTATTTAAATTTATTGCCATTGCATTCATTTTTGCGTCACGCCTAATTAATTCATCCTCAATTGGAAGATTTTCATCACTTTGCACATCAAATCCACGATATCCACCCTCGCCTGTTGGTTGTTCTTTACGTGGTAATGCTATATCATAATCAGTACCATCTTTATCAATAAATTTTAATACTCCAAATGATTTACCAACAACATCAATTTTACCAAATTTTTGTAAATGTGAAATTAATGTATCAATAGGTACTTTTCCAACAACCAAATCAATATCCTTATTTGGTTTATTAAGTATGAGATCACGAACAACCCCTCCAACAACATAAACATCCGATTTTAAATCATTTATTAATGATTGTATAAATTGTTTTTGTTTCAAAATAGTAATAAAATTATTCAATATTAATTTAGCTTCATTGATATTATTTAAAATTACGTTTGCTTCATCAATATTAACATTTGGCTTTGTGAATTTTCTAACAAATACATTAAAAATTGCATTTGCTATATTACGTCCAGTACCTTCTTTTACTTTTTGTCTGAATATTGTTTCGGCTTTATTGGCAATTTCATGTGCTTTATCATATGAAAAATCATAATATTTCATTAAATGTCTTTCAAGTTTTTCATGAAGAATATCGCCTTCTATATCATTTGGTTTTACAAGAAACACATCATCAATCCAAATTTCATCTTCTGGAATGTTTTTTGCATATTGTTGTTCACTTTCAGGGTTTTTAGCATCAACATAATAATGTCCACCATCAACAAATTTAATAAATCCACTATCTTTAACTGCATCACCATTAACTGCTATTATTTTAAAATCATTTTCTTTACGAATAAGAACTTTATTAAGACTATGTGTTATTGCATCTTTTGCAATTTGTTTTTTAAAATCAACTGCAGTTTCCTGTTCTGCTAAATCATTATAATCATCCGATGATTTTTCAGGCATGACTGGAACTTTATTACCATATCTTTTATTTATAAATTTTTCAATTGATGCATCACTATAATCTAAAAGTTTTCCAATTTCTCTTGCTTCTTCAGGTGTGTTATCTTGTAAATATCCACCATGTTTTTTTATGATTTGATATAGTTTTTCGGCTTTATCTTTATTACGATAAACAAGATGCATATTTAAATCATGATGTGATTGTTCTATTTTAATTAAACCCAAACCAGCTTCAATTACAATATCACGTAATCTTGGAGTTAATATAACCATTGCAACATCTTTTCTTCCTTCTAAAACTGCTTTAAGTGTACCCTCTTCAGTATATGCTTCACTTGCATCAATTTCTTCAGATATTACATTTCTTTTAATTAAAACCAAATATCCACCATCACCATCTTCTGCAATAATTTCACCAGTTAAATCAAATTCATTAATATCTGAAAAATCCGACTCATTTGAATATCTTTTTGCATCTTCAAATGTTTTTGTTACCCAGACAATATCACGAGCATTATATTTATCAAGTTCAGCTAATTTTTCCTCAGTAATATGTGCAAAATCACCCACATTTCCCAATTCATCTCTTTCAAATCTTACCACATCACCAGCAGTTGTATTACGTGAATTACTAAAATTAGAATCCACACGATATGCTTTTTCACTAAATTGTTTATTCTCACGTTCAGTTACTTCATTAATAACTTTTTCAACAATTTTTTTCAAATCCAAATTATTAATATCACCTTGATTGCATGCAACACTGGTATTGCCCAATCCACCCAATCTACATTTCTTTTTTACTGTAACAGTTTGTGCACCGGGCATATATGATAACTTTCTTTCAGTCATAATATATTCATCTTGTGTTGCATCACTAACATAATTATATTCTAAATCTTCATTAGTTGGTGGAACATTATTATCAGTAATTGGTGATGTATCATTTTGATTATATGGTGGAAATTCATCCTGACCAATTGCATTATCAGTTGAATATCTGGAACTTCCATCTTCTTCAATTTCTACTTTTTGTGGTTCTTGAAATTGTGTTGATGTTAAATCACCAAATCCAATATCAAAAAAACCCAAATTACCGTTTTTTTTATACCCTAAATTTGATGTATTAATATAATCCATGCTTTCAATACCATACTTATGTACTTCGTCAGCAATACCTAATAATCCATAATAAAATTTAGCATCTTCTGGATTTTTTGACATGTATCTATCAATTACGGATTTCTTATCATCATATTCTCCTTGCACATAATCATCAAGAATATGATTAAAATCCAAACCTAATATATTTTCAAATGCATAATCTAATCTATCAACAATTCTGTCAAAATACGGCTCGTTTATTTTTAATTTTTCAACAATAATTACGTATGATTCAGGAATTGTAGAACCAGATTTTGGATTTATTTGATATATTTCATATATATTGGCAAGATGTTTTAATTCTTTTCCTCTTATTTTTAAACCTTCAACTGCCTCACTTTTATCTGAAGTTACTTTCATTATCAAATCATTACCAATATTATATGCAAAACCATGAGTACCCTGACCAGCATATTTCATGTGTTTATATTGATTTATTTGAACAATTTTACTTCCAATTCTATCGGCAGTTTGTCTATCAAAATTTTCTAAAATATTTTCTTTACCTTCAGGTAAATATATAATATTTTTTGATTCAATTGATGGTTCTTCAGCACCATACCCACCAATATCAAAAAATTTTAATACACCATCTTTATATCCTAAATTTGATGGATTACCGTAATCCCATGATTTAATACCATATTGTATTAATTCTTGAGATATATTGATTATGCCAATAAAATAATTATATGTTTTATTTCTGTCTTCAGTTGTAATATTAGCTTCTGAATTGTCAATTAGTATATGATTTGCAATATCAATTAATTCCTGATATTCTATTTTACGTTTTCGCATTTTAATATAAACACTTGTAATATCCAAACCATTTGGTAATATCGTATCAAAAATATTTTCATATTTATGAAATTCAGATATTGGCTTATCAACAACATTTTCTTGAAGTATTGCAAAAAATGTTAAATTTTTTTCGGTATCAACAATTTTATAAATTGAATATATTTTAGCAAGATATTTTGGATTTTCTCTTAATATTTTAACCCCAGCATCTGCTTCACTAACATCTGCAGTTATTTTTAATATTGTATTATTATTAATAGTAAATGCATGACCATTTGAACCACCCGCTAAATGTTGTGGTTGACCTAAATTTATTTTAAGGGCAAGTTCATTTGCCAATTCAATTGAATAATTTATGTCATCTAATGAAAATGGGCGTACTTTAGGAATTTCATTTTCATTTATTTCATATTCTTCTTTAATTAAACGTTCTCTATCATATGCGTTTTGAGAAATTAAATATTCCTGAAGACTTAATAAGTTATTATAAAATTGTTTTTTATTATTAACATGTTTAAATGTTTCTTTAAGATTATTCACACATTCATGAAAAAGGTCTATAACATATGGCATACTTGGTAATGGTTTTGTTGGATATTTATCTCTATCAAGTACAAATGAAATAAAATCTTCATTTATAACACCTTCACCATCACCAACACCATAAGGAATTATTGCCCACATTCCATGTCTTATTTCACCAGTATCACCAATATCAGAAAGTATATCATCATTGCCATCAGCACAATCATATAATTCATATAATTCATATTTTTTCTTTCTATCGGGGGAATAATGTGTATCGTACACATCTTTAGTTAATCCATAATCGGTTAATACAACAGATGGAATACCACCACGAATTACTTCGCCATAAGTGCTTATTCTATTTAAATCACCGGGGGTTTGACTATAATCCATCAAAAAATTAGCAATTCTTTGTGTGAATTCTTCATCATTATCCAATTTTTCTTTTATATCTGGCTCAATACTAAAAAAACCTTTATGACCATGATTTTCTTCATAAAAATTTTTTAAATATGCATAAACATCCCAAATTTTAAAACCAGTTATTTCACCAAATCTTTTTTCGGTTATTTTTTTTGCCTTTTCTGCAACAAGCCAAGTACTATCATCAGCAGATTCATAAATATTTGTTAAAATATCGTCATAATCTTTATATCTTGCAGCCTGTTCTTCTACCTCATTTTGTGCAATACCTTTTTGATTTTTTGCTAATTTAAAAACTTTAATACCATCAATATCATATGCAATTCTACCACTACCAGTACCAATTTTTCGTAAATTTTGATTAGCATAATCAATTTTTTTCCTAAATGATTGTATTTTACGAAATTCATTTAAGAATTTTAAGAAATCATTATAAGTCATATTTTGAATATTTTATGATATAATCATAAATACAAACTTAACCATAAAAATTAAAGTGATACTATGCAATTATTATTGCGCTTTGTTTTGTTTCGCCTTCGCCTGAATTTCACGAATAGTTTCGTACACCAACGTTTTTATTAAATCTCTATTTTCATGTAAAACTTCTTTTATTCTTTCAACAGCATACATTTCAAGAATTGTGCTTTTTATGGCTTCTTCAACAACAAGACCAAAATTATCAATAAGATAATTATCCACAATTTTTTTAACATTTTCAACTAAATAACCTTCATTTAAATTAATTGGCATGCCAGTAGTTGTTTTTGGTTGTTGCGGTAATGTTTTTGATGTTATATGTTCTTGCATTGATTCTGCCAATGTTTGTTTTCTTTTTCTTTCAAGATCATGGAATAATTGTTCATCTCTTTCGGGTGACATATCTTCTTTAATTACAGGTGCTTGTGATGTTAAAGCAATTTCACTTACATCATGTTTTACAGGTTCGCCATGTTTGACAGCAACTTTATTTTCAACTAATTTAATTAATTTTGTTGAAGGTGTTTCAACACCAGTATTACGTGATTTTAATAATCCATGTAAAAATGCATCTCTTGGTGCAATATCAGTACCAACATTTTCTCCCAACGATGATTGTATTATGTTTTTTTGTTTTTTACGACTATCAATTTCACTTTTAAGTTTATTTAAATCAGGTTTAATCATTTTTATAAAATTTTATTATTTTTTATAAATACTTGGTTATTTGAAAAAAGTCTTTCTTTCAATAGGAATATTTGTAATATTTTCTTTCATCATTTGTTCTTTTTTTATTACAGGTTCTTTTTTCATTCCAGCTTCTTTACGTTGTTTAAAGAATTTATCTTTTTCTGGTTCTGATTTTATTGGTTTAACTAAGGTATCAAAAAGATTAGTTAATGTACCAACAATTGATTCTGGTGGAATTTTATCTTTATTTATAACATCAACTAATTCAAATTCATTATTATCATTAATTGCAACCAAATATCTACTACGTGCCGTTTTCATTACTCGTGATGCAATATTATATAGTTTATTAATATCTTGGGCAGTTGCTTTCCTGTTATTTTTATTTGCATCATAAAATCTTTTCCATTTTGATGTTTGTGTATCAAATGCGGATACTTTTTGTGCAACAACATTTGGTTTACCGATACTATCCATGCCTTTTGTTTGTACCATTTTTTCTGGTGTTCTGGTAACTGCAGCAATTGGATTAGGTATATCTTCATCGGTGTCTTTATATGAATCAGGTAATAAAACTTTACCTTCTTTATCAACAAATTTTTTACCTGTTGGATATATTGATGCTATTTTATCAACACGAAATAATCTCCACATTGGAATAGGTTTTCTAATAGCACCACTATCACTTTTACCCCTATCCTGCCATGCTCTTAATACTAAATTTCCACTGGTTGCATGATTACCCAAAACAAACGGTTTTATTGTCCGATAACCTTTCTTTATTGATTTATCACCAGCATAATAAATATAAATGTATTCATGATTTTGAATAGCATCAACAATATCATTATTATCAACAGCTTCTGTTATAAGATTATAATGACGAAAATTTTTAATATTATCAATTAATATTTTGACTTCGGTTAACATTATGCGGTAGCATCATTATATTCTCTATTTTTATTGAATTTGTTTTTAGCAACTAATTTTTCTTTTTGTTTAATGTCAGTAAGACTACCAATCTGACCATTAACTTCACCTTTACCATTTTCATCGCCAGTTGATAATGCATCTGCATGTCCAACATTATATTGGTCATTATTGTCATAATCATTTCTTGCAATGTTTACTTTTCTGAAAGGTAAACTAACATCTTCTAATCTGCTCATTTTTTTAAATTTTAATTTTTCTTGTTATTTATAATAAATACCCATCTATAATTTAATATTTAATATGGTATTAATATTTTTCAAATTAGTATATTTAATTCTTAAAGGCAATCCTTTTTCATCTTAATATGGTTTAAACACTAAATTGATATAATCAATAAGATTTGGTACTGTATCTAAAAATTCCATTTCATTTACATCAAACCAACCATAATTTGTATTTTCTTTATTAAGTGTTACATCAGTTGATTCACCAGTATATCTGCACGCAAAAATATGTTCAACACTATCTGGATTTCTTTGAATAACAACTTTTTCAATAAATTTATCAATATCCAGACCAATTTCTTCCTTAATTTCTCTTTCACATGCTTTTTCAGGTTCTTCATCTTTTTCAATTGCACCACCAATTAACGACCATTTTGATGGCATCCATTGTTTTGGATAATCAGACCTTTTCAATAAAAGAATTTTATTATCAGAATTTACAATTACTGCAAGTGTATTTTTTTTTAAATCATCGTAATTTTCAATATTGAATTTTTTGTTTTTCTTATCTTCATTAATTATATTTAAAAGAATTTCACTATCAATTATTCTTATCATATGTCCAATACCTGTTTCATTATTATATTTTTCAATAAGTGCATTTAGTCTGGGTGTTTGATATGATTTCAATTCAGAATTGGGGTTATTTGTAATGTCTTGTTTAATTTCTTTTGATCTTTTAACTGCATCTCTATCAGCATTTAATGTTCTATCAACAAAAGATTTCATTAAATCACCACCAGCAAGTACATATTGTGTTTTATCTTGAGTTTCTGGATTAAAATAATCAAAAAAATTCTTAAGTCTCTTCATCGCCTGATAGGTGATTGCACCGTTTTTAAGCAGATAATTAGCACGTTTAAGACCATTTTCACCTGAACTCGATGCTTTTGCTATCTCAATACCTTTAAGTATGTCTGAGGGTATCTTATATGTCTTATCTTTGAGATATTGGTTCATATGTTTCTAAAATTTTATTAATAAATTTTTCTTTAGTTAATTTTTTCATTATTTTCTTTCTAATAGATTAACCAACTTATCAATATCTTTTTTATCTAATTTATTAATCAACCCCGCAATTTTTTCAAGTTTTTTTTCTCGTACTTCCTTATCCTCAGTTTTATTTGACATTTCATCTTCTGACTTCTTATCAACAATTTTGTCTTCAACAACACTTATTTCATTAAGTGAACTATCCACTAAATAAAATTCAGGATATTTCTTTTTAAAGTAATCAATAATCATATTTTCTGGAACAGCAAGACCCCACCAATCAGGAAATTTAACATCCCATTTATTATCAACACCGCTTAATCTACCATTATCATCAAAATTAAATGTAATATTGAATAAATTATTCTTAGTGCTTTTAAATGTCAATGGTTTTTTTAATGAAAAGTTTTCATCAATATTTTCTTGGGGTTCTTTAAATGCGTTTTCAAAATGTTTTTCTACTATTTTAATCATTTTTTTTGCACATTCAAAATTCTTTTCTTTTTTATCATCAGGTTGACTATCAAAATCTTTTTCAGATATTATCCTAAAATCTGATTTTAATTTATTTGGATTTCTATAATAATATTCCAAAATTTCCATATATCTATCATATGCCAAATGTGCTAAGTCATTAAGAAGTTCTGTTTGGCTTTGATTTTCCTTGCCTTCAAAGAAAGGTAAAAGTGTGAAGCCAAAACGACCCAGCATGTCGTATCTAAATGGCTGCATTCCAATCTTTGCATTATAATCTGTGGTATTTGATGCTTGTGATTCCAAATCACTACCTGATGTCGGCACATCATTTTTACCAATTAATTCACCGTTTGAATCTATAATTTCTAATAATTCTTTCTTTTTTATTTTCATGATAGCATATTTTTTATATAAATACTAATTATTATCAATATGCACGATCAATATCATTAATCAATATCATCAATATCAAGACCCATATATTCGGCAATCTCATCTTCTTCAATTCCTTCTATTTGTTTGATATACATATCAAGAGTATTACTTGCCATTTCTTCACTTTCAAATAGTTCTTCCATTGTTATTTCATCTGCAATTTTAAAACGTTTTTTAAACCTGTCAAAATATTTTATTCTTTTGATTTTTAATATTTCCAAATACCTATCCCTTTCGGTTTTATTTGATAATGTTATTTCCAATTCTTTGATTTTCTGAGCTTCTTCTTCTCTTTTTCTATCAAATTCCAATTCAATTTCACTTTTGGGAATATTTACATTTTCTCTAATTATTTCAAAAAATACACCATTGAATAATCCAACATTATATTCACCACCATTTTTAATTAAAACTAAATCATTTTCTTTATATTCATCATTTATTGATTTAATTCTTGGTTTATTTTTTGCTGTCATTAATTCATTTAAATATGTTAAAGCATTATTATATATTTCATAATAAATTTTATTATCATCATACATTTTAAATCCATCCCATACTTTTCTTGGGTCATATCCTGTTTTATTCCAAAAATCAACTTCAGGTTTTTCTAAGTACATTGATTCATCAAAATCATCCAAATCAAAATTCTTTAATTCTAATTGGAATGAAGCAAAATTCGCTTGTTCAAATTTCATTTCTTTGGTTTTTTTATCTTTAATAGTTTTTGATAAAATCTTTTTAGCGATATCTGGTTCAAACCCAACTAAAAGTGTCATAACTCTTTTATTAAAAGCATCTAAATATTTCACAGCATTATATTTACCAATCATATTTGGATTTTCTTGCAAATCTTCAGCATTGATTAATGTTGCACAAAACCTATTTTTACCTGTTTCAACATCTTTAATTGTAGCTGAATTACCTTCTGATTTTTTTGTACCAGTATTAACATAATAAACAACACTGTCAAGTTCAGGTTCTGGTGGCATATAATTAATAACTAATTTCATTTTATCATCATCGCTTAGTTTTTCTTCAGATTTTGTAAATCCTAAATTTGCTTTATGTTTTTCAAAAAGTTCATTTGCAATTTTTTGTCTTTTTTCAATTAATAATTCCATATATGCCTGTTTTCCCTTTTTATGACCATTTTTATCCTTACCTCTTTTATTATATGCGTTTATTGTTGTTTTTACTCTACTTTTACTTGCAATCTTTTTCAATGGAATACGTTCATAATAAAGATTTCCTGCATAGTCATTATAATAATCAAGAAATTCCTTGCCTTTACCATGAAGAATTAAATCAAAACCCTTATCAATAAAATCTTCAATGTATTCAGGCATTATTTTTGATTTAATTGTATTACCTGTTAATTTAATTTTTTCTTTCATTTCATCAGTTTTTTTATCTTTAACTAATGAAAGTGTTGCATAATTTATTCTTGCAAGATTTAGGCATGAAATTGATTCACCATCATTGTCAATTGACATATATGGTGGTTTCATTTCTTCTTTATTATATTTTTCAATAAGTGCATTAATACCTGTTTTGCCATCATATTGCCACATGTCTTCAATTAATCCCTCATTTAATCCCTCAGTTATTCCCTTATCAGTAACACAAATTGTGGTCGTATTGGGTATTTTGAAATTAATACCATCAGTAACTGCAAGTAAAGGTATGCATCCAAATTTATTAAACCAATTAATTGCATGTCTTAAATGTAATCTGGCAGTACAGGTAATACGTGCAGCACAAACATTATCTGACCAATTGAATGAAATATGTGAACCCAGAGCACCATATAATGAGTTGTTCAAAGTCTTTATAGGTAATTGTTTGATTTTGAACATTGAAATATCTGCAAACATAAATTCATTATTAATGAATTTAACGTGCTTTTCTGGATCAATTTGTCTAAATAATGTTTTTTCTTCTTCATCCAATTTACTACTGTTTGCTAATTTCTTATAAATATTACGTGTTGTTGTTAAATATAACAATATCTTTTTCATAACACCAGTAATATCAAATATTGGAAATACATCTTCAGTTAACTGTATTGAAGGATATAGACCAGCATAATCAATTTTTATTATTCTTTCAATATATCCAATTTTATATGTACGTGCCAAACCACCAGAGAACCTATTGTAAACATCTGGTGATGGAATTGCCAAATCATTTTCATAACTCCATGCTGTCATAAGTAAATTCCAAATTCCCGCAGTACCTATTGTACAAATTCTTTGATAAGTTGTTGGAACGATTTTGGCTAACATGAATGATGATTGATTATATAATTCATCAATTTGTTCAGTTTCCCATAAGTCATCAAGAAGATATTGTTTTACAAGTTTTTTACCACCAATAAACGTAATTAAATTTTTTGGAAACGCTTCTGCTTTAAACCATGTAATAAATTCCTTACATTTATCAAGATAATTTTTTTTAGCGGAATTATATTCTTCATTGGTAATATTACTTTTATTGGCTTGAAGTTTATATAAATTCCTTGCAACATCTTGAAATTCATTAGGTATTTGTATATAATTATTTTTTTCATCTACAAGAAAAATTTTATTTTCATAATAATATTTACCAATTGAATTATCTTCTCCTGCAATGTATGTTCTGTTTGGTCTTGCTATTTTTTCAAATTTTGCAATATATTTTAATTTATTTTCTTTTATTTCACTATTAACTGCTGCCGTTCTTCTCACAGCATGTAAAATATCAATAACTGAATAACCCCACATATCAGTCCAAGTATATTTATCTGCAGTATTACCATATTTAACAGAAGTATTTGCTTTTCTTTTTAATTGAATCTTTTCTTTAAGTCCTGTCGGAACTTCGGATAAATTCATTTTTAAAAGTTTTGCTCTACCCAGAATAAATTCAAAGTCAAACATTTCTGAGTTAAATCCGGTAATAATTGCAGGACGTAAATGGTCAATTAAATTAAAGAATTTTTGTATAAGTTTAATTTCGGCTTCATCATCATTTAATTTCTCGGCTTCAAGAATTACTTCAAAATCCCTATTATCTCTTACACCAATTGCAAAAACCCTTCCTGTTTGATATCTTAAACTTGTTGTTTCAATATCAAAGGTAACTTTATGAATATTTTTATATTCTTCTATGCCTTTAAAAAGTCTGGTTTGATTTGAAATAAAAAATTGTTCAGTGAGTCTTGTAGAATAAAAAAAGTTACGATATAAATATACCAATTCACCCTTTTTATTTCTAATAAAATCATCATTTTCATCCCTTGCTTTTTCATATGGATTAATGCCACCATCTGTAAAATAATTTATAATATCATTATATGACCTGCGACTTGTTACCTTATAACAATATCCATCAATTAATCTTTTTTGATTACCTGTTTTTAATTTAGTAATTGTAATACCATATTTAATTTTTTTACTTTCAATAAAATTTTCATCAGCACCTTTATATAATTTATAATTTAATTTTGTTAAATCTTTCACATACATAAAGGGTTCATAATATATTTTTACAATTTTTGGCTTTTGATTTGGTTCATGTATAACACATTCGGCAATATTTGTGCTTGGGTCTGTTTCAACATTTACCAAATATTTTAAATCATTATTATAGCCTTCGAGAAATCCCTTAATTTCTCCCAAAACTTTTGCTTTATCCATTTCCATTTTCAACAAATATTATATCATTTTCATTATTAATAAAATCAAATTCTAATTGATATGGTTTTTTTTCTTCTTCAACCTTGTACCAATTTTGAAAATAATCATTACCTTCTTTATCGGTTACTTTAAAACCCCGTTGCACTAAAGTACTTGCATATTTTTCCGTTAGTTTTTTGCTATAAATATCTAAAAATCCTTTAAGTTCATAATATTCACTTGCAATTATGGTCTTACATGATGCACATTCACAACAAGGTTCATATTCAATAAATTCAACATCTTTTGAACCTTTAATTTTTGCTATCTCACAACTAAAAATATATTTGCGATATTGTTCGGGAAGTTCTTCTGCCATTTGGCGTTTCTTCATTTTAGTAAGTGGAAACGTAAGTGGCTTCATTGGCTCACTAATTGCTTGATATGATTTGTAAATATTTTGAATATCATCCAGATATGAAATAGCATCATCATTACTGACATATCCTATTTGAATTTCATCAATATTATCCATACCCTGTAGAAATACAACCGTAAATATCCAAATTGGCATTTGTTTAAAATATAAACTACCTTCATTCGCATGTACATCTACTTTTACGGCATATTGAATCGGTTTTAAATTAAAACTATCGTTTTTATGAAATTCTTTTTCAAATTCTTTCCAGAGTAATTCAATACGATTTTTTTCCAGAATTGTTTTAACTTCATTATTTTCAATTTCAACATAAATTGGAAACACAATATTATCTTCTTTAAGATTTTTCCATACCAGATATGTTGAATCCAATCCACCTGAAAATAATATAGCAATTTTTTTACTCATAAATTACGATTATTTTTTATGTTTTTCTTTAATTTTATTAATTACTTCACCTAATACCGATTCTTCAATATTTGATTTATAATCTTCGTTATCCATTACTTTAACAATTTCTTTACGCTTGCTTTCAATAGCTGAAAATACATAATCATCGATAGTATCTCTAAAAATTAATGGATAAATATTTACAATTGCTTTTTGACCAATTCTATGAAGACGATCAGAAACTTGGTCATAATCACCCACGCTGTATGGTAATGTTATTAAAAATAATTTACTTGCTGCTGTTAAAGTCAGACCATATCCACATGTTTGTATTGAACCTAAAAAAACTTTCATGCTACTATTTGGGTCTTGAAATGTTTTAACTATTTCTGCACGTTCTTCATCAGTTTGGTCACCAGTATGTAATCCAGCAATATCACCAAGTTTTTTCTTTAATTGTTGTATTGATTCTTTAAAAAAATCAACAACTACAATTTTTTCGCCCGTTTCTAAAATATTCTCAATTAATTCAATAACTGGTTTGATTTTTAAATGTGATGTATATTGTCTTAAACGCAACATTGTTGTTAACGGATTCCCATTTGGATGCATCACAAAATCATTTGCAACACCCTCTTCAATTTCATTGTACATATCATATTCATTTTCTTCCATTTCCAACATAACTCTCTGATAAATTTTATCTGGAAGGTCTTTCAAAACCTCAAATTTTCTTTTTCTATGTGTGAATGGTGCAATTTTATGATAAAGTTCTTCAAATTTTGCTTCTACATTATCAGTTATATAACCCCAACCACCATAAATATCATAAGACATTCCACAATAATATTCCATAAAATATTTTTTTGTGGCAAAATCTATTGGTGATATTTGATTTAAAACTGTATATAATTCATGCGCTCTATTGGGAGCAGGAGTTCCTGATAAGAAAATTTTACTAATTTTTTCGTTTTTAAATATTGTTTTATTAAATATTCTTTTAAAATTTTTATAAGTATTGGCTTTTGTATTTTTCAATTTTGCACACTCATCTGCAATAATCACATCAATTTTATTAAGTTTTAATTTCTCCCATTTTGTTAAAAATTTTTCTTTATTACTTGAATTAAAAAAATCATAATTGATTATTATATATTTAGCATCTTCAATTGAACATTTATTTTTTCTCCAATTTACAATATGTGAATTACTTTTTGTAAATTTTTCGACTTCATTATAAAAATTAAATTTTAATGAGTTTGGAGTAATAACCACAACTTTTTCAAAATTATTCATTTCAACATAAAGTATTGCCGAAAGTGTATTATGTGTTAATATACAGTGGTCTATAACATATAATTGGTCTTTAGAATCAACCATAATGCATTGTGCCTCTTTTTTTCCAACATATTTAACACCAGAAATTGCTCTATTAGGTAAATATTTTGTTGGTGCTATAAAATTATTAATTTTTCTTTTTAATTTAAACGGTATAAATTTTGATGGTAATTTGATATATAATCTATAATATAATCTTTTTTCTCCATTATACATCACCCACTTATCATGAAGTCTTCCAATACCACCTAATGATTGAACAATAAATTGAACATCATCAATTAATTGTTTTGATGCCAATGTTATTTCAATAAATCCTTGTCGTTTGCTTACATGACCATCAGTATCTAAAATACCTTGTAATAATTCTAATCTTTGATTAATTGATGCAAATTTAAAATCATTTGGAATAAATTTGGTGTACGAATTACATCCCTTTAAATTATATATTTTTAATGCTTGATTAATATAATTATTTTTACCATCAGCAGTCAAATAATAATCTTTTAAAGATTTTCCATTATGCACCATATTATGATTATTAGGTAATCTTATTGTAATTTCATCAATAATTTCTTTGTCAAATGAACTAAAACCAATACCATTTAATACAGTTATACTTCCATCACCTAAGATACAACCTAATACATAAGGATTTATCTTTAATTCTTTTTCTTCAAATTCGATTGGTTTAACTATTGGAATATAATGTTTATGATTACCATTTTTAAATGTCAATCCTTCATTCATTATTTCATTTAATGTTTTGGTCATAAATGGATTTTTTCTCCAATTTCTAATATATGTATTTACATTCCATAAATGTTCATCACATGATTGTGCTGAAGTACCGTCATTAAAACAAACTTCATATATATCTTTTATTCCTTGCGGATAGACACCTAATACTTTTTTCGGTTTACCATCACTTCCAATTACAAAATTACCTACTTTTATATCACCCATTTTAATCCATCCATTTGGTGTAAGTAATTTAGAATCAAGCGGATTCGCTTTTCCTGTCCCCATCTCGTGGGAAATCAATGTGTTACGTGTAACATTCATAAACATTGCAGCTACAATTTGATGAGGATAAAGTATCACTCCTTCATTTACCAATGCATGCATTTTATCTGAATATTGAATATAATTTTGTTCAAGTTCCAGTTTATATTTAACCCAATGTTCTTTTTTAATATTTAAATCAGCAATGAATTTACGTTTTTCTTCTTCGGCAATTTCTATTTTTTTAATTTGTTGAATAAAAACTTTTCGACTATCTTCGTTTCCAAAATCAAAATGAATTTTATTTGAACCCTTATATTTTTTAATAAGAGATAATAACGATGGTGTTGTGACTTCCCATGCCATATCCATTGCGTTCCATTTTCTTGTTTCTTCTGGAAGGTCTTTTATGCGTTTAACAAGCTGGTCATTATAAAAAAATCTCAGATAATATGCTAATCTTCTTGAGATTCGTTCGCAATGCACCGTGAAAACCGATAGTTCTTGCATAATCTAAATCAATATCATGCAAAGGTAATTAAAATTTTATAATTGTCAAGGATTATATAACAGTGGTCTTAGTTAACGAATCAGAAATAATAATATTAATTTGACCATTAACTGGCAATTTTATTTTACCGCAACCAATATTTTCACCCAAAAAATCAAGACAAAATTCACCATAAAATCTACCTGCTTTTGATGTTTGCAATAAGTTAAACCTATACATTAATGTATAATATTCTTCATTAGGATAACTTTTTCTATCTTTATTAACAACAAGATTTGCCGGAACATTAGCAATACGATATAATCCAGTATCAGCATCTTGCATTGAGAATGTAACCGCTACATTTTCAAGCATATCATCACTGATATCATACTTTTCTCTTACTTGTTGTATGAGTGGATACTTTAATTCAGGAAGTGTACTGTCCTTCTTAATGAAAAAGTTGTTAATATTAAATGTACTGTAATCCATTATCCTTTGTTATCAATTGCTGGGGTAGGTTCATCGACCTTAAGTTCTGCCATTAATTTTTCTCTGTCAGCACCAAATGTTTTTACTCTCATTTTAATCGTTGCAGCAACACCGTCACCTATCATACCAAGGGTAACTGCATCAATATTTCCAAATGGATGTCCGCTTATTTCAGTATAGAATCTAAAGAGTACATATGTACATAAGATAGTCGTCAAATATCTTCTCCAGTTATCATAAAACCAGAACTTCCAACTCCATTTTTTTGGTGTGGCGGGACTTTGTATATCACGACCACTAACTTCAGTTAATCCATAAATTAAATAACCAATAATAAAAAACCACAAGTATCCAAATAATTGAATGAATGTGAAGTCGCCAAAAATTATCTTAAAAAATTCTCCCATGATAGATATTATTAATATTTAGTATAAATACCGTCAACTAAAATTGCTGATAACGCTGACCTAAAAATATCCCAAGTGCCTTGTGTTAATGTAATTCCACTTTCTTCCATTCCTTTACCAGCATAATCATTTGTTGACATTAAGTAATCCAGTACACCAGACTTTTTATCGCCAATTGCAAGTCCGAAACGACCTAATTCTGTAAATTCATATATTAAGTCTCTGGCATTATCAAATAATACTTCTGCATCTGTTAATGATAAATATTGTGGAACAACGAATTTCAAATAATAAATTCTTTGTTGACATGCTTCAAGCAGTCTTGCATGATATTTATGCCAAGACATCAGAACAAATCCTTGTGCCTGTTGTTGTGTATATCCTTTAGACATTAAATAAACAACAGCATTAGTTGGATTATCGCTGATATAATGTTTTATTGCTAAGTCTTTTTCTGTATTTGTTAAGCCAGTCCAGCCTTTTGCTCTACATAGGTCACGAATTTCAAACCTGACAACCATATAATCATTAGCAGCATTTTCACCAAAAGCGTCCCAATTGACAATTGAACTAATATCAACATAACCACTTGAAACCGTATCACCTGTTTTAATAATTTTAAATGGTTGTTTACCATTAAGGTCAGCAGTATTCCATGTTGAAATATCTACTCCAACAGATTGACCATTTATTTGATATGCTAATAATTGTTTTCTCATATTATAATACTCTTATTATTTCAACTGCAATATCACTAAGTGTTGTAGTACCTGCATTATTCCAAACATCAAAACTAAATGTATGTGTTGCTGCCGTTGCAAACGTTGCATAATATACTCTCATATCGGTATAAATATCAATAGTTTGTGGAGTTCTTATGTTCATAGTTGCCCTTGTACCCACTAAAGTACCATCTATACTAAATGTTTGATTTCCATAGTTATTTGCTGAACTACGACTCCAGACAAAAGTTACCATAAACTTATATGTACCAATTGGTAAAGAGGTTGTTCTACCTGTCATTGCTGGTGTTGATACAATAGCACTATTTGCTATTGTACCAGTACTTGTGAATTTATGAAAATGTGTACCATATATATTATTATCAGTTACTCCCGTAAGAACTGTTGTACCAGTAATTGCACTACCAAGTATTGTATTACTACCAATTTTAGTCATGGTATTTATGCCGACATTCATATAATTTGCCAGCACATTATACTGCGCTTGTGTTGGTGTGCTGGGTATTAATTTAAGTATTTCAGTTTTTTTCTGTACTTCAGTAAATCCCACAAGACTACCATAAGTATCCCACATAGTAACCGAAGATACATTGGTATAATTTGCAGGTGTACTACCAATATCTGCAATAACCTTAAATGGTGGGTTTCCACCTAACATGGTGGTATCCCATGATAAGATATCAACACCTATTTTTTGACCACCGATTGTATATGCTAATAATTTACTCATATTCTATATTTTAACAAACTCTTCTTACTCTTACTGAACCAAATGTTGCACATGCAGTACCACTTGTTTCCCAAAACCAAACGTCAAAACAATGTGTACCTGCTGATAATGTGGTGTTTTTTGTTATTGCTGCTGATTGTACTGCAGATGCAGTTGACATTTTAAATAATAAATTTTTACCAACTACGGTATTGTCAATACCAAATTTGATATTTGCTTCATTATTTGCACCAGTAACACCAAATACCCCACTAAAGTCTACTGCATACATACCTGCTGGCATTGTTGTTCCAGTTACACCAATATATTTGCAACATGTCGTAGTAGCATTTGTAACATCACCACTACGGTCAGCATATAAATATGCATTAGGTGCAGTTGATTGAATATAATTCACACATAATGTACATGCAGTTGGATTATAAACCATTCCAGTATTACCAGTTAATACACAAGAAGTACTACCGAAGACAACCTGACATGCACCAACTGAAGATAATTTAGTTGCGCCACTAACATTAAGTGTTGAAGCAATTGTCAAACCACCAGTCATGATATCGCCAGTTTTGGCTACCCTTGAAGTATCACGTGGATGCACATGGTCTTGCCTACTGAATAAATTCGATGTACCAATTGCAACGGCAGCATTCATTAGAGGATTTGCAGTACCTGCTTGACTTATATACCATGAAGTACTTGCTGCACAACTTGTGTTGTCATTCTGTGCTGCTTTACAAACATTCAATACACCAGTCATTGTACCACCACTAAGGAATAATTTAGCAGTATCTTTTGGATGTACATGGTCTGCATGTGCCCATCTTAGCGATGTGCCAATTGCTGCAGTACCATCCATTACTGGTGTTGTGTTTCCACTCTGACCGAAATACCATGCAGTTGTTGCAATGCAAGTACTATTATCATTTGCTGCAGGGGTAACTGACCTAACAGTTCCAGTGAAAGTCGGACTGGCAATATTTGCCTTTAATCCAATTGCAGTTGAAGTATTACCACTGTAAGTATTAAATGCACTTACTGCTAATCTACTTGTATCGCTTGGATGTACATGGTCTTGTTTTGTCCATAAAGACGATGTACCAACTGCTGCAACACCATCCATTAAAGGACTTGCTGTTGCACATTGACCTATATACCATGCAGTTGTTGCAATACAAGTACTACTATCATTAATAGTAGGAGTAACTGACCTAACCGTTCCAGTGAAAGTCGGACTTGCAATGTTTGCCTTTAACCCTATTGCTGTTGAAGTTGCGCCTGTATAAGCATTTATCTGAGTCTTGGTATAATAAGTATTTGGAACAGTAGTTCCGGTGTATAAATTAAATGCAGATTTACTTGCAAATTGTCCGGGAGCAGTTGTTCCGGTATAAGTACTGTAAATCGAAGTCAATAATCTGTTGTTGATTGCAGTATTTGTAGTACCAGTATATGAACTAAATATACTTGTATTAAGTTTAGAATTCAATGCAGTATTAAGTGTACCACCTGTAGTATTAACAGCAAATTGACTACCTACCCATGAAAGGCTATTTCCAGCAAGTGCACTACCACAAACACTTAATACACCAGTATTGTATGCCAAACCAGTTCCAGCAATTGCTGAATTAACATATAAACCAGTACTGTCTGAAATTAATCCGCAGTTACTTGGTAATTTAACTGCTACGTTGTAGTTTCCACCACTTTGTGTTACACAAATACCATTACCTGCAACAACACCCGATGCTGAAGCAAATAATACGAAGTCTGATGCATCAACACCAACAGTTATTGGGTCAGTTGCACTTAATATCCATGAAGTATTTTTATTGGTATTACCACTGATAATAGCCATGTATGATTGAAATGCTGTGCTACCACTTGCGTAGTCTGTTGCACGTGTCATTGTAGCACCACTGCCATTATAAATATATATACCGTTTGCAGTAGCACCAGTTTGATTTTTAACAAGTATTCTTGAACCATTTGGTGCTATAATTCCATCAATTGTTGCAGGAGCACTGCTTAAATTAATGTTTGTTGTTGTTGCAACCACAACTGCTTGTTTTGGTTCTAAGCCACCACTGTGACTATCAACATATTCTTTATCAACCAATGAACGATTTGTGAATGTCGCACCATAATTCTGACAGTATTCAATACCATGTGGTACTGCACGACTATCTGAAAATAATGCTTGTGATTGACTTATGCTTAAAAGTGTTGCATCTGTACCACCCGATGTTCTACCACGTAATGTAATTGTACCACCACTACTAAAAATATTAATATCTTTACCTTCTGCATCATAGATATCAGTACCGTTAAATGATGAAATTGTAAATTTCTTAGCGCATAAATGGAAATTATATCCACCTGCGCCAACTGTTGTATCTTCAGTTAATAAACCACCTAATTTAACACGGTGGCAATCTGCTTTGCTTATACCGTTTGTTGCACCAGTAACTGTTGTTTGTAAATGTGTAACAGTACTTGCAGTATACGTATTGAAATCACTTCTTGAAGTTAATAACGGGTTAGCAGTACCACCACTGTACCATATTAAATTGCATAAACTCGTACCAATCAATGTTGTATTAACAGGCAAATTAGGACTACCCGTAAATTGTGGACTTTCTAAGAAAGCAAAAGTTTTTCTTGCACTTCCGGTTGTAATTGTACCGTAATAAGCATCAGTAAGAAATTCTACTGCACCCGCTTGAGTTGTACTGAGCAATGTTCCACTTGTGAATTTTAACGGTGCTATTGTACTTGTACCCGCCTTTAGTGTTATTGTTGCGGATGGTGTAATGCCAAAACCAGTACCTGCTTCGGATATCCTCACCTTTTCAGTTAGTGTAGAATTATTTGCTGTCTTGAATACAATATCCGCATAACAAGTAATACCATTACCAGTATAATAAGTTTCAATCGATGTAAGCGTAGTACCGAGATTGTTAACACGTGCTCTTGAACAGATATGACTGATATTATCACCATTTAGTACGCTTGTAGCAACATCTAACGTACCTCTGGTTTTTGCAATAGCAATACCACCACTAATTGCATCATCACTTGACAACCTGATTCTCATGTCAACTTCAGAACTACAATTTGAATCTATTTCAAATAAACTATTACTCAATCCACAAGTCACATCAACAGAATTACCGCAGTTAATTTGTAACATATTGCTACCACTAACATTTCCACCACCAATATTCGTTCTACCAAGACTATCAACATAGAAACTCGGTTTGAAGTCAGATGGCGAAGTTAAAACTGCAAGTCTGTAGTTACCACCACGTGCAAAACTATTTGCAATTGGGGCAACAGTAGCATTGGTTGTAGTTCTTAATCTTATCCAATATAATAAATAACCGTCTTTTACTAAATTTGACATGTATGCTGGTATCCAACCTGTCATACTTGAAGTTTCCCAAGTGATATTACCACTTCTGATTAAATTAAAAGTATTGTCAACATAAGCATTATTGTTTGCAGTTATATTCACCCAAGTATTACCACTCAAATATTCGGCAATTAATGTCACACCCAATGCATGATTATCAAGGTTGACAAATATACTGTTGAGTTTATCAAGTGTTCCAAAATATATTGCATTGTTCGTTACACCAGTGTTGAACATTGTAATTACACTGCCATATGTACTACTGTTTGCTTCAGCAGTAACATCAGTATATGTAATTGCACTTGCAGTATAGTTCAATGTTTGCTGAACCTCAGTAAATCTGTTTGGAGTTATTACGAATGTTCCTATTGGAAGTTGTGCAAATGCCCCAAACACATATGTTGTACCCAAAGTATGACCAGTTAATTTATCAAACCTAACACTTACACCATATTGGATTTCAGTTGGTACATAATCTAAATTAATACTTGCTGACCAACCACCAAAGGTCTGACCTTCATCAGTACTTGCTCTCCAATGGAAAGTATCTGTTGCACCAGTAATTGTATCAATTTCAATCTGATAAATACCTGTGTAGTCTTGAGTATAATATCCACTAACCTTCAAATCATTCGGACCGCCTGTTTCAAGCAGGGCATGATATGCCATGATGTTGGTTTGGTTATTAACACCGACTCTACCCGTATCTGAAACCGTTAATTGGTTGATATGACCCTGTGGACTACTTAAATACCAGAATTTACCGTTTTCGCACCTGTAAATTTGTGCAGCAAACTTAGGCACACCCTCAGATGCCCATTGAATATCTTTATCAGTGTTAAACGTACCGTCAAGTCTTATGCCGTTAGTCTGATAGTTCCAACCATCACCCTCAACAGCATTAGCACCATATAAATGTACCAATGTTTCTGGTATAACAGTACCAAAACCTGTGAAACCACTTTTTGAATTAAACGTTACCAAAACAGTTCCACCAGTTGCACCGATGATTTTTAAAGTATCCAAACCATCATTCAAAGGCTGAATTGTATTTGTCTTAACACCATCAGCATATAGTGTACCTGCTGGTAAGAAAACATTACCAGTGAAAACAGGGTCATTTAAATATGCAAAAGTCTGACGAGTATTGCCAGTATCTGTAATATATGTGAAAAAGCCATCAAATTCCATTGCACCTGCTTGTGGACTACTAAGTAAACTGCCTTGGGTAAATTTCAAAGGTGCAATTAAACTTGTACCAGCCTTTAATGTTATAACTGCAGTTGGTGTTATGCCAAAACCATTTGTACCATTTGCAGCAAATCTTACTTTTTCACTTGGATTTCCACCACATGCAGTATTAAAAGTTATATCTGCAACCTGTGAACTACCATCACCAGTATATTGTGCACAAATATTTGCTAATTCTTTACCTAATGTTCCAATACGACCTCTGTATCTAACAAGACCAATTGTATCACCATTTACAATACCTGTTGGTATATCTAATGTTCCTCTTGATTTAAATAAAGTAAAAGCACCACCACAAGCATCATTACTACTTAATTTTATTTTAAAATCAACCTCACAACTGCATTGTGAGTCAATTTCAACCAAACTATGATTTGCACTTGCACTTGGCTGTACAAAACCTTCCTTATTTATTTGAAGTAAGTTTGTATCAGTAATATTACCACCACCGATGTTCACACGACCTAATGAATCAACATAATAACTCGGACGATAATCATTGAATGAATTATAAACACTAAATCTTTTATCATTGCCAACACTTATTGTATGTGCTTCAGGTGCAATAGTAGGATTAGTACTTGTACGAATTCTTATCCAATATAATTCAGAACCTTCTTTAGTTAAATCAGGTATAAATGCTTTCACCCAACCAGTCATGTGGTTTGGTGTCCAAATGATTCGACCAGACTTTGTTAGGTTTTCAGTAGAATCGATTAAACCGTAATCATTAAAATTCATTGCAATCCATGAAGTACCGTTCCAATATTCAGTAATAAGCACAATACTTGCACCAATTTGGTGCAAGTTGAAGAATATTGAATTTATTTGTACTGTTGTACCCCAATAAAATGCCTGTAGTGTTCCACCAGTACCAGTATCGAAAACCGTGAATTTACTGTCGTAAAATCCACCGTTTGCTAACGCAGTTAAGTCTTGATATGTAATTGTTGGTGCAAGATAATCATCTGTATGTTGAACCTCTGCAAAACCCATTGGTGCAAGACTCAGTGTTGCTTGAGGAATTTGTGTAAATGCACCGAATTCCCAGATATTACCAACAGTATGTCCATTTACACTACCAAAGGCAATATAAACACCAAATTCAATAAGTGTTGCACCTGTTGTACAAGCACTCAATGGTGAATAACTACCATAAGTTACACCGCCATCAATACTTTTCTTCCACTTCCATTCATCTGTTGCACCTGTGCTTGCTATTTCAATACGATACACTGCATTATAATTCTCGGTATAATTACCACTGATTGTTAAGTCAGATAAACCCGTACCGACAATTTGAGCAGCATCATCATCTATTAAATTAGTATTTTTATTTATACCAATTCTACCTGTTTCCATTACAGTTAATGGACTGTTTTCTGCTTCGACATTATATAGATACCAAAACTTAGAACCTTCATTACGATATGTCTCACCCAACCATTTAGGTATACCATTTTCTGCCCACTGAATATCCGCATCAACATTTGAAGGTCCGTCAATAATCAAGGCATTCTTTTGTGTACTTAATGGATTGTCTTCGTTGGCATCTGTTCCATATGCATGAACAACACCTTGTGGTGCAATAGTACCAAAGCCAGTTAAGCCTGAGACAGTATCGACATTAATTATTACAGTACTACCATTGGCTTTACGAACTTGTATTGCAGTAATTGTATCACCTGTTGGTCTGATTTTATTTATAATTAACCCACCATTGAATGTACTTTCAATTGTTGTAATTGCACCTGCTGTAGTAACTTGTTGTAAATTTGAAGTACCAGTAACATTAATTATATTATTATTAATTGAAATGCCCGTTCCACCACTTAATTTACTGGTTAAATTATTATATGAATGTGTATGTCCTGTTTGAAATCTTTGTAATGTTGTACCTGATAACCACGCTGGTTTCGATATTATTACTGACCAACTTGGAGTATTTCCTGAAACCTTATTATCAACATATCCTTTATCAACTAATGAACGATTTGTAAAACTTGCAGAATAATCACCACCATATTCAATACCAGCAGTATTTCCAGCACCTTTTGTTATTGTTGTTACACAAGTTAAAACACCACCAAGTTTAACCTGACGTAATCCAACTCTTGTTAATCCATTATTTGCTGTTGTAATACCAGTAAAGGTAGTCATACCACTATTGGTAAAATCCCCATTAAATAAATATTGATTACCAGTTAATAAATCTATTGCAAATGTTGCCATATTAATTACCTGTTTTTATATAAATATTTTTATCGATATATATAAGTACTAATTCTATCATCCCAAACATAGTTATATGATTGGTCACCATCTGGAAATTCTACTTTCCATACAGTAACATCTTTCCAAATTTTCTTAATTCTCCAAGTCGCCTTACTTGTATTCCCACCATTTATTGAAGTACCAATATAAAATTCTTCACTTGAAACCTCATCAATTAATGTTATTGGTTCAATATTTGGTGATTGAACATTTGAATCTGTATTAAAATCTGTCATTGTTTTATTATTTTATTATAAATACTCACTAATTTTATATTAAGTAATTACATAATTATATTATTTTTTTAATATAATGTATGTGTTCCACCAGTTACATCTTTATATACTAATTTAGCACTATCTGTTGAATAAAATATACTATTATTTGGATGTGATGCTGTCGAACCGCTTGAAAGTATTATTGCTGTACTTGTTGCTAATTTACCATCAGCACCAATATATACTGTACATATTTCACTTATACTTTTTACTGGTAAATGACAAATATAAACATTACCATATGTTGATGTACAAGTTCTTATGCCCGCACTAATATACACACTACCACCAATTCCACAACAACTTCGTCCACCCAAGACAATAACACAACCACCACCGCCACCACCGCCACCAACTTGTTCACCACCGCATATTGCAATACAACCAGCAGAAAGTCCTCCACTATCATTACCTCCTTGTAATAATAATGGTTGTCCTGTTGTTCCATTTATTAAATTTGATGCTGGAAAAATGTTCATTGTTGAACCAATATTTATTTGAGTACTTGTCAAACTCATAATTCCAGTACTTGAAATTAAATAACCATAACTACCACTTTTCATATTTAATGAACATGAACTTGCACCACTTGTAGCATATATGCAAACAGATGTGCTATTCCATAAAATACAAGAGTTATTATCCATTCGTATACAATCACCAACGGTTGTCGGACATAAAACAGTTCCTGTTCTATTCCAATATGATGTACCACCACTACGTGCAGCAAAATATCCTTTATCTATAAGTGAACGTGCAGTAAATGTTGCACTATAATCTGTGGCATATTTAATACCAGCACCATCATGACTTGTATATGTTGTTTGAACATCACCAATATTAAGACTATTACCTGAAGAACTTATTGTTAAATAAGTTCCTTGTAAATCAATACAATTATTTTGTGCACACCAGTGTCCAAGACTGTCAGTACCCTGAAATCTAAATTCACTACTACTACCTGTAATATTGAATATATATCCAGTTGCACCAATATTAGTACTTTGAGATAAAATACCCCCAAGAATAATATTTTTGTTAGAAATAGATAATCCATTTGTTCCACCAGTTATTGTATTACCACTTCCACCACCAGTCGCACCACTAATCAATATCTTATCTCCTGATTGAAAAATTTGAATAGAACTGCCCGTTGATAATATGCTTCTAAATTGTAAATTATTTCCACCAGATTTACATTTATATATTTCAGCACCACCACCAAGATTTTGACCCTGTGTTGTATTTCCAACTAAATTTATATTTGATCTAACTACCATTATTATATTTTAAATTATTATTAATTATATATAAATACTACTATTCTTTTGATATATTATTATTTTTTAATTCTATTTGAGATTCGATTATGTTTTTAAAAATATTATAATTATTTACACTATTAAACCAGTACCCAAAGCATCAAGACATGTCTCTATTGCATTTATTAATATAGCGTATTGAGTAGCGTCTAAATATGCACCAATCCAAACATATCTCAATTGTTTTGCACAACCATTTGCAGTACCATTATTATTAAATCCACAAGCATACATTTCTTTTGTTGGCAATGCAACCGATAATCTTGTTATATTTGCTGTTAATGCTAAATTTTGCCATAAATTTTGTTTAGTACTTAAAATTCTTGTTATACCAAAATGCCCAGCAGTTTGAATTGATGTTACTGTAGAAGCTGCTGCAGCATTTAATGCACCATAAAATGATGTACCTCCCCAACTTCTTAAAAGTGCCAAATTCGCACCATCAGAAACTCCAACATCATAACTTGTATTTGCAGCAGTTGCACAACCTTCAATAATACAGCAATCATCCAGTTTATAATTAACACCATTAACATTGGGCGTAAAATTTAATCTTACATATCTTACTGATAAAGCATTACCAATTGTTCCCTCATACTGTGTCCACACTGGTGAATTAATTGGTGCTGGATTACAAGCTCCCAAAGGGTTAATCCAATTATAATATGCTTCTAAATTATTATTTGAATGCGTACTAAAAAAATCAAATACATCACCTTTTGCCCAAATACCAGCATCAACAATTGTTTTAACCATTGTATTGTAATACCCTGCAATTGCATCTGAAGGCTTTACAATCCAAGTATCATAAATTGTTTGAAATTGTGAGCAATAACCTGCTGAAGGTGTTTGAATCAACCTGTTATTAATTGTCAGTATTTTATTATTTAATGTAAGCACAATATTGAATTATTAGTATCATTTTTATACTGGAGCATTACAAGTAATTGCCGTTTGAAGAATACAAGTACTTCCAATACAATAACTTGCGACACCTGCACCAGTTACGGGCGTTACAGAAACAATACAAATACAACTACATGCACACCCTGTAAAAGGACCTGATTTACTGGCTAAATTCCAAAAACATATATTATCTGCATTTTTAACATTAACACATTTTGTACCATTACATGAAACAGGACCAGCAGCAACACAGGATAATACTTGTGTTGCACCAGAATAAATATTTACACAAGCAACACCACTGACAATAGCACTATTAATAACATAACAAAAACAAACATTATAACAAGTTGATGCCACTCTTGCTTTAGAATATGTAAGACATCCGCATTTCCAAACACATGCAGCATTCAAATTTGTATTGCAACACAAATAACTTGTCATATTAACAACATTTTCTGGCACATAACTATAAAATTCAGTCATTGCATGTGGTGCTGATTTACCAGCAGCAACACTTAATGCGGATAAACAAGATGTCTGTCCAGTACCACCACAAACAGCAGCAGAAATTGATGAGCAAGCTGAACCTGCAACTGATATAATTCCTAAACTCCCCGAAGCTGCTATTGTCATAATTACTATGTATTATTATTTTTTATATAATTTAAATCTTGTTCTAATTGAATAAGTTTTTCATTTAATATTTTCACAGCTTCAATTAATACAGCAGTTATTTTTCCATAGGAAATACCTAATTTATCATCAGTAATACTATATTTAATATCACATTTATCAGGAACACTATGTGAAACAATCTCTGGCAATATTTTTATTACATCCTGTGCAATTAAACCAATACGATTTTCACAACATTCATCATCACATAAATGATAACAAACCCCTTGTAATTGTGTTATAATTGATAATGCATTTGATATTGGTTGAATGTCTTTCTTTAATCTAATATCTGATGTTGCTATCCAATCAGCACCAAATCCACAATTTGTACCAATACAAATACCGTTGGTTACTGTACATAATTTGGCTGTACAGCCATGATATAATACAACATATCCACAACAAAATGTACCAACACCACCACTACCCATACCACCCAATATATAAACATTACCACCACAAGTAGTGCCTGTGCCACTAATAGAAGCATCACCACCACAAATATATACATTGCCACCATAAGATGAACATGTTGTACAAGAATCACCACCAATAAGAAATAAATCACCACCATATGTTGAACCACCACCAACTCGTATACCACAACCACCTATGATACAAACATTACCAGCATTACCAAGACCAGTTAGTGTTTGACCACTGATTATAATATGACTTACTGTAGTTGTGGTTGCACCAATTCTAATTGTCCTTGTTGCCCCACTTGCAAATCTTATATTACCAATAATGCCAATACATGTTGTAAAATTTGGTGAAGCTAATGGTGCATATGTAGAAGGCACAGTAGTGCCAGTATATGTCTGATATGCACTTAATGGTGCATATAGCGTAGCATGTGTATGTCCAGTTGGTGAATATACTCCTGTATGTAAATGTGCTGAAGTTGCAAAATTATTAATAGAGTATCCAGTCATTGCTGTACCATTTCTGCGCAATAAGAACAAGTCAGTTACAGTTGTAAAAATGTCAGTAGTTGCGCCTGAAATTGTATTTGTAGTAGCACCAGTAACAATTGATAATCCAGTACCACCAACAGCCAAACCTTTTAATTGTAATTTATTTGTTGCAACTGGTGTTAAATGTAATAATGTTGTGCCACCCATTGAAGTACCACCAGTTAATGCCAATGACTTTAAAGCATATGTAGCTGGAACAGTAGTGCCTGTATATACATTAATTTGAGTCTTATTATAATATGTGGCAGGCACTGTTGTACCCGAATAAGTACTAAATGCTGTTTTACCTAAATATGTATTGGGTACAGTTGTACCACTATATGTAGTAAATGCAACTTTACCTAAAAATTGATTAGGTGCTGTTGTGCCAGTATAAGTATTAATTGAAGTAACTAATTCGTAATTACTATGTGTATGACCAGTTAATGAATAACCACTAAAAACTGTCATTAAATCTGGATTATCTGTTGGTAATCCTGTTAATCCACTCCACGAAGAAGTCGGAGTGGCTGCACTTAAAGTAACTAAATTATTCCATAAATCGGTTTGTCCCGAAAGCGTACCAGTAATTGTACCCCAAGTACCACCACCAGATTTAAGAACCAAACAACTATCAGCAATACCGCCATTATACCAATATTCAACATTACTAATATTAACTGTTAAACCTTCATATCTTTCACCACTTGCAATACATGTATTAACTTGACTACTGCCAGTATATGGAATTGTTATATTTAAATATTTACTCTCAACGGGTTTTGGAGCACTTACTTTAATATTATCACTAAGATTTATTGCCATTTTTATTTAAATTATTTTAACTAAAACATAATGTGGCACTTATTGCACCAACAGTTCCACTCATATAAACTTTATAACATATATCCGTCCAGCATAACTGTCCAGAAGAAACACATAATTGACATTCATCAGGATATTTATCACTTGGTGCATTATTAACCTTACCATTATCAAGTGCTGTAACATACCAACATGTTTTTGATGTTGTTGCTACTGGAATTGCAAGCCAAGTATATTGATTTGATGCACTACTAAAATTAATTGCAAGAGTACCTGTACTAACTGCAAGAACTTTAGTTCCACCAGTTACAAGTGCTGAAGTTACCACAGGACGTGTACTACCAGTAAGTTTTCCCCAATAATATGGATAAATACCACTAATTGTGCGACTTGCTGCACTTGTCACACCAGTGGCAAGTGGTGTGTTAAAATTAGTGCCTTTACTTCCTTTAGGTTGAACACCAATATCATAACATGTTGATATTGTCCAAGTTTGACTTGCACAAACAACATATGAACTTCCTGATTTCATTACACTTGAACCACTACATGCATATGAACCAACTACCTGACAACCAGTAAAATTATAACAATTTGCATAACCACTTCTTTTATCCGAAGTACTACAACCCTGTGGGTTTATACAACCTCTATTAAATGTACCAGTTACACATAATGTTGAAATACTACATCCAATTTCATATAAAGTAGTTGTTGGAGATATGCTGATTGTAGTTGAAGGAGCAGTTAATGTTCCAAATATTTCAGGCACTAATAATTCTTCGAATAATTGAAATGCCGTTTTTCCTGTTAAAACTGTACCACCACTGATACCACCGACAGTACATACAGCAGGTGACCCTAAATTATATGTTGTACCTGTAAAAGCATTAAATACAGCTTTCGTAACATATGTAGCAGGTGCTGTTGTGCCAGTATAAGTATTAAATATTGTTGTATTTAATTTAGTATCAAGAATATTTTGTAAATCGGTTTGTCCTGAAAGCGTACCAGTAATTGTACCCCAAGTACCACCACCAGTTGAACCTGTTGTTATGATATATCCGGCATATGGTAAAACCCAACCACTTGTTGAAGAATCAGCAATTAATACTGATTTACTTATATGTGTATTACCAGTGGGTTCTACTGAAGTTAATAAACCTGCAGTAATGTCACTAAGAAAATATGTACTATTAATAGTTATGCCAGTTAAACCTGTAACATAACCAGCTTGTGTTAATTCAAAACAATTAGCATTTAAATATTTACTTACAATACCCAAAACTTCACCATCATAACTACCATCAGCAATTGCTTTATTATATGTTCCACCACTCCAGCCAATAACATCATTAATATTAAAACCATGTGAATTTTGAATTATTTCTTTGGTAATTCTTTCACCGGATATTGATATTGCATTTTGCCAAGTTCCCGTACCACCAGAATCTGAAGTTAATATTTTACCAACACCATAATTTGATAATATTGATATTGTTGCACCACTTTTTATTGCAAAATGACCATAAATATTGGTATTACCAGATAAACTTAATGTTTCACCAGAAAATTGTTCAAATTTACTATCACTTAGATTAGGTTTTGTATCAATTGCCATTTATTACAATTTTATTTAATATAAATACTTAAATTACTGTCAATGATTTTTAAACAATAATCTTATTTATAAATACCATTTAAAATGATTATTCGTATATTTAAAATAAAAAAACCCAGCATGCTGGGTTCTTGAAAAAATATGGCTATTATTTTTGTTTGTTTACGGCTTCAATAATTTTATTAATATCCAATACATTTAATGTATCATACGGAAACTGTTGGATTTGCCCAGAAATATCAAATTGTTCCAAATAACTGAATTTATTTAATTCTCGTATATAATTTGCATTTGGAAGTACATTTATATGTTCTGGATAACCAAATATTTCAGGTTTATTACCAATCCAAACAACGGTGCTTTGCAGGTCAAGTGCTGCTGCGACATGTTGGGCAAAACTGTCAATGAAAAGTCTTTTTTGCGACAATGGAAATACTGCATATAATTCCCTATATGGTAATGTTAAAAGTTCAACGCCTTGTAAAATTGGTTGTTCGGGTGATTTAATATGTAATATTCGATAAGATTTGTTGAAATAATTCACAAGTTTTTGTGCAATTTCTATTGGCATATCTCTATACCACGATTTTTTGCTGTATTGTCCTGTAGGAGACCCGCCATGCGTTTGTAATAACATGATTGGACGGTTATCTGGTTTTATCTTATCTCTCGCTATTTCGAGTTCTCTGGGGTTCAAATAGATTTTTGGTTTATAACCATCATAAGGAATTCCATACATGTCACACCAAGATTGAGTTAGATGTTTGCGCTGTAATATGTGGTCTTCGCTAAAATAAACCTCTTGACGGAAGATTTTAGTCGTAGGTTTTATAAAATCTGAAAAAAAGTACTGCATTTGACCGAAGGTATAAAAACGCCATACATCGGGATTGTAAAACGCAGGTCCATCCCATGCAGTAACCCATATTATTTTATAATCAGGATATGCTTTTTTTATCGCACGAACCACTGCAGTCGCCATCACGACTTTTCCATGTCCTCCTTCACTATGAAAGATTACATACTTATCATCATCTTTAATTTTATCATCTATAATCATAATTTATTTATTTTTAAATATATCACATTTATTTCATTGTATTTTAATTTAAATTATATTGCATAGTTTCTTTACCACGCAATATTTTACTTCTTATTATTCTTTTAGGCTTATTTCCCTTATAGAACCATAAATACCCATGAGCAGATTTTTTACCATTACTATTTAATACTCTTGTTAATGATGAATATCCATTTTTTATTGATTTTCGCTGAATATTTAATGAATCATATATTTCCCTTTTATTTTTAAATTCTTTTATAAATTTACAATCTAATGAATATTGTAAAATCGGTGATTCGCTTTTAAATATTATACGAAAAATAAATTTTTTTGCTTCTTCATGTGAAGTAAACCAATAATAACAACAACTTGATTTCTTTATTCTTTGGTCAACAGCATGTCCGATATTATCGGGGTTAATATTGTGTTCAATACCTGCTTCTGATATCGATTCATATTCTTTTACAAAATTACCAAATTGGTCGTATTTAAATATTCTTTTTTTTAAATAATTGACAGTATCACCACCACCATCCGTCATATTAGTTAAATCATAACCAGAATCTCGATATTTTTTTATATAAAAAATTTCTAATTTCTCATGTTCATATATGGATTCTTTTTTATTATATATACGTTCACATTCGTCAATTACTTTTAATATTGGTTTTTGACTGTTTTGAATGATATCATTAATAACAGAATCCTTATATGGATTATATTTATATTTAATATGCTCATTCAATCTTCTTGTGGAATTATTGGTGTATCCGACATAAAAGACCTGATTATTTAAAGGATTTGTTAGTGTATATATGTAAACTTTCTTAATCACTATTATTATAAATTTTTATAATTTTTTATAAATACTAATATATTCAGAAAAATCTTAATTTACAACAAAAAAAATGGAAATTTTAAATTCCATTTTTAAATATTTCATATTTAAATTATTAATTAACAAAAGACAAGATAGACCATGAACCCAAAACATTATCATACATTAATTCAAGAACACCACCATCAGTATTAATTAATGCATCATTTGAAGCACAATCAATTAATTTACCATTACGACCAATAATTATATTATAAGTTAAAGCAGTATTTTTTACATCTTTAATTTTAAATGTCTGACCATTAAGCGGAGCCGTTGGTAATGTAATTGTTACTGTAGCACCAGTATTAACTAATATTACATATGAACTACCAGTTGTTAATGTTGTATTATCAGTAACAATTGTTTTAGTATAAATATTAATACTACCAGTACCAAGTATTTTAACAGTACCATCACTTGCTCTAACAAGAACTGAATCGGTTACTATACCAGTAGCGGGAGTTGTTGGTAATTTTATAATAGGACTTGTTAGATTAATTGCAGTACTACCAGTAAGATTAACATTGGTTACATTTATACCAAAATTATATGCACCAATTAACATTGTACTATTAAGTAAATTACCACCAAGACAAACTTTCTTGCCTGATAAACCTAAACCATTGGTTGCACCAGTTAAATATATTCCTTCTATTGTATTAAGTCTACCATTAGTAGTACCAGTATAATTATTAACAGCACTTTTATTTGCAAATTGTGAAGGAGCAGTAGTACCTGAATATACATTCATTGCAATTATGCTTACAGTATTGCCAGATATCCAAGTAATATCATTACGTAAAATACATGTACATCCTGTTACATATTTTGCACTTATTAAAGAATTAGCACCAAAACCTGTACTATAATCACCACCATAAACAACACCACGTTTAGTTCCAGCACTGTCTGTAAATGTTAATGAACAAGTATCGGATTTAACAGTAATTGTTGTAGCTTCAGTTAATGTACCGCCAAGACAAACTTTTTTATTTGTTGCAGTTAAACCATTTGTTGCTGCACTTATTGCACCAATAGCAGCTATAATATCTGAACAAGCAACAACAAGGCAATCAAGAGTATTATATCCTACGGGAATAGCATCCACTGAACCACAGCTCGCAGCATTAATATTAATAACACCAGTACCACCACTTGCCCAACTTAATCCATTACCAGCAATTTCATTGGCAATAGTTAATTGACTATTAAGATATTCAAGACCCGAATTACTTGCTAAATTAGTACAAATATTTTGTTTACCCCCTATTGTTGAAATCGCAATACCTTGACCTGCAGAAACACCCAATAATTTAGAAAATTGTGCAAATGTTAATGTTGTACCACTTGAAATTGTAGAACCAGTTGTAGTTAAAATCCAGATAGAACTTTCATTTGAAGTACCTGTTAATACTGGAATTAAGTCACCATTAGCAATTTCACCAAGAGGTAATGAAAAATTATAATCACTTGAACGTTGCCATGTAGTACCTGTTGCAACATATATACCATTTTGCCATCCCAATGTTTGGTTCTTAACCAAAACCCTATTACCATTTACAAGTGAAACACCATCAACAATAGTAAGACCACTTCTTCCAATATTACCATCAGCTACTGTTGTTGCAACAAGAACAGCTTCATGTGGATGAAGACCAGTTGCAACAGAATCAACATATGCTTTATCTGGAAGTGAACGATCAACAAATGTTGTACTATAATCACCAGCATATTTAATGCCTTGTTTAACAGATGCTGTTCTATCAGTAAATGTTGCACCAGATGCTGATATTGTAATAACTTCACCACACATTGAAATATTACCGCCATGTAAATCAAAACAATTTGTTGTATTTATAACAAATTGATTAAATGGATATGCATCAGTACCTAAACATAAATCATATGTACCTGCACCAGTAACTGAAGTATGACCAATTAATGCACCACCAAGACAAACTCTATTACTACCAGCAGTTAAACCATTTGTTGCACCAGTTAAACCACCAAGAGAAATTAATGTTGTTTTTGAAATTGCACCATCAGAAGGGTCATATGTTAATATATCACCAACATAAGTAGCTGGTGATGATTTTAATTTTAATTCACCACCTATATTAACAGTACTGCCAGTAAAATTAATTGTGGTTACATTTACACCAAAATTATATGCACCAGTAATTGTTGTATTACCAGTTAATGCACCACCAAGATTAACAGTTTGACCATTTTTAGTTAAACCATTTATGGCAGTTGTAATGCCTGTATTTGCAATACCACTATCTTTAATTACTAAATTACCATCGCCCACACCATTAGCATACCAATATTCAACACCATTTATATTTACAGTTAAACCACTATATCTATATGTTGTTATGGCAGCATTAACGGCAGCAACTGATGTCCAAGGTGTTGATATATTTAAATATCTTGCATCAAACGGTTTTGTGGCTGCAAGACTATAGTTATCATTAATTAATATTGCCATTTTATTTTATTATTTTTTTCAATATATTATAATTTAATAATATAAACACATTGGTATACCTGTAGCTGTAGTAGTAACACCACATGTTACATATACACAATAATTACAACCACTCCAACAACCCTGTCCTGATGTAACAGCAACACTACATGCTGCTGCCCAAAGATCACCGGGGTTACCAATATTACCAGCATTTGCTGCACAAACCCACCATTTTGTTTTTGTTGTAAATGCACCAGCAGGTGCTGCAAACCAAAGATAATTATTGGTTGCATTAAAACAAATTGGTGTTGATGCTCCAACAACAGCAACAGTTTTAGTTCCACCCGTAATAATTGCATTTGTTATTAAATTCGATGCATTTACACCCCAATACCAAGGTAAAATACCTGTAATTGTTGTAGTTATTTGAGCTGTATTACCTGCTACCAATGGTGAATATCCTATAGTATTTGTACCTTTACTGCCTTTAGGTTGAATACCTGCATCATAAAATACACAAACACCCCAAATTTGACTACCCGATACTATTGTATAACCAGTTAATGATTTGGCTTTAGATAAAGCAGTAGAAGGATATAAACCAGCAATTTGATTACCAGTAAAACAATAATTATTCGGTAATCCGCTTCTACATGATGAAGCACTGCAATATTGTGGATTTATACTACCTGTGGTGAAAGTACCTGTAATAATTGTTGAAATACTACATCCAATTTCATATGTTGTAGTGATCGGATTAAGACCAATACTACGAGTTGGTTCTATTACAGTACCAAATAATTCAGGTACTAATATATCTTGAAGTAAACAATTTGAAGTTTTTCCTGTTAAAACAGTTCCAATAGTTATTCCACCAACAGTTACGGCAGCAGGAGATTGTAAATTATAAATAGTACTTCCAGTAACACTTATAATGTTATCATCAACATATTTTTTATCAACAACTTGAGTATCTCCAGTAAATGTTGGATGTATAACATATTTCAAATCACCAGTGGTTGTTACCAAAGTATGTCCTGATAACGTTAATGTATCACCAGTTGCTTGATATGTTTTATTATTACTTAGATTTAATTTTGTTGTAAAAGCCATAATTTTTTGCTTTGATGTTATTTTCTATTTATTATAAATAGTTTTTTTTAATTAGTAAATGCCACCGCACTCCAAAAATATCCATTATATATGAATGTAATTGAACCATAATTAGTGTTAATTGTTGAACATAAACCATCATTAATATTTTTTCCATTACCATCTACAATAATTGGATTAGTCAATGCATCTCCACAAATATCAACAATACTAATTCTTTGACCTTTAATTGGACTTAATGCCAAATAAACACATGAGACACCAGATATTCCAATAAAACTATTATTTGTTGTAGCTGTATATGTTGTACTTACATTACAAACATCAACTAAATTTGACGATATTTGTTTTATTTTTTTATCACTATTATTCCAAACAAGCAATGAATCTGTTGTTGTACCACCAGTTGGTGTTATTTGTAGTGTTACAATACCCGTTAAATTAATAGCAGTACCACCAGTAAAATTAATATTACCAACATCTATATTTAAATTATATACGCCATTAATTGTAGTATCACCAGTTAATGTACCACCAAGAACAACTTTTCTACCTAATGCAGTAAGACCATTTGTTGCACCAGTAATTGTTAAATTTAATTCGTTTCTTGTAGTACCAGTATAGCCACTGAATATTAAAATTGGTAATTTTGAATTTAAAGCAGTATTTAATGTTCCACCAGTAATATCAACATTAAATGTTGTACCATTCCAAGATAATGAATTTCCTATAAGACTTTGACCATCAACCGAAATAGTATGTTCAGCATTAATAATTTGAACACATATTCCATGACCAGCAACAATACCAATAATTTGACTAAATAATGTAAATGTTAATGGTGTTACATCAATTAATATCGGGTCTGGTGTTGACAACACCCATGAGGTGTTTTGATTTGTAATACCTGATAACACAAAAGTATATGCACCTTGAACCGATTCACTACTTTCATTAAAATCATATGAACGAACAAATGTAGTACTACCACCCGTTAAAATATACATCCCATTTAATCTTGCATCAACTTGATTTTTTATTAATACTCTATCTCCATTGTTTATTAAAACACCATCAATATATGTATTACCTGAAGTTAATCCTGTTAATGCCGTATCTCCAGTTGTTGCAGCAAAAACCGCAGGATGTGGTTGAAGACCAGAAGCAACAGTATCAACATATGATTTATCAACAAGTGAACGTGATGTATAAAATGTTGAATAGTTACCTGCATATTCTAAACCTGTTTGATTAGCACCAATCCTATTATCATAAACCTTAAATAAATTAGATGGATAATCAATCGAAAAACCGATGGAATTAGTATAATTACTTACAGGACTACATATTGCACCACTTTGTGATTTTAAATATATTCCACCAGTATTATTACGACTATCAACTACAATATTATTTGCTGTGGTTATAACACATAACCCACATAAATTACAAAATTCTAATGAATAATTATCAATACCAGATATTGTTGTATTGGTACATAAATTACCACCAAGACAAACAATACCCCCACCAGCAGTTAAGCCATTTACCGCAGAAGTTAAACCAACCGCACTTGAATATAATATTTTATGTACTTGTTTTGAATTATTATCCCATGATAATATATAATCAAGACATACATCATCGGGTGGTGTAATTGAAATACATAAATTAGGTACTGTAACACCAGATAATGTTTTATTATATGTGAAATTTGTAGCACCAGTAATTCCAGAAACACCTCTATATATAACCTGAGAATTTAAACCAATATTACGTATTGATGCCGTTAAACCTGTTACGTATTCGGCATCAACAACTGAACGAGAAGTATATGTATTGTGTCGGCAAGTAGAATATTTTAAAGTACCATATTGACCAATAATCGTGTTACCAGATAATGATAATGTTTGTCCTGATATCTGATTAAATCCTGTATTAATTAATGTTTGATTGGTCTTAAATATTTTTGCCATTTTATCATCCTTTCAATGTAATTAATATTAAGCAAGCGCAGGAGAAAATCCAATTACATTCCATCTTGTGCCATTATAAATATATGATAATGAACCAGAATTAGTATTAATTTGAGAAGTTGAAGTACAACCAACAATACTACCAACAATTGTTATTGGATAAGTATATGCAGTATTACTAATATCTGCAATTACTACAACCATACCGCATTTAGGTGTTGTTGGTAGTATAATAGTTGAACCCCCTGATGTACCAACAAAGAAATCACTATTTATCATACTATATGTTGATATTGTTGGTAAACAAACATTTTTTACTAATGCACCACCATCAGTAGCACCACTTGTTATTATATATGCAGCATATGGTAAAACCCAACCACTACAAACTGAAGTAGCGATTAGCATTGATTTACTAAGAAAATTAGGAGTAGTTGGTTCACATGTTGTTAAACATCCAGCATTAACATCACTAAGAAAATACGTACAATTTGTAATTAATCCACCACCCACAGTAATACCACTAACAAAACCCGCTTGTGTTAATTCAAAACAATTTGCATCATAACAATTAGTTACAACACCTAAAACTTCTCCATCATATAAACCATCAGCAAGTGGTTTATTATATGTACAACCACTCCAACCAACTACTTGACCAATACTAAATCCATGTGAAGTCTGACAAATAGTTTTATAAATTCTTTCCCCGCCCAATGCAGATATACTATTAAGATATCCCTTATCAATTAATGAACGATCAGTAAAATTTGCTGAATAATCAGCACCATATTGAATACCAACAGCAGTAGTACCAGTACGTGCATCAGTTATTGTTGTACTTCCAGTTAACGTGCCACCAAGTTTAACGGTTTGACCAACCTTAGTAAGACCATTTGCAGCAAAAAGTAATTGATTTCCAGTACCACCCGATAAATAAATAAAACTTTCATCATCTCTTACTGCAAGCATATTCGGTGTATCTGAAATAATTGTTCTAAATTCAAGAATTTTATTATTTTTTTCAGCAAAAGGTCGTCCACCAACTGTTAATGTAGTACCCGTTATTAAACTACCAGCAACTGTGCTAATAACTAAATTTGAACCATTATTATATCCAATTCCAGTAGTCCAGCTTGTTTCAGTATATGCTGTTGATGGTGGATAATATGGTACACCACCTTGAAATGTTCCGAGTTGGTTAGCAATATTGCCACTAATTAAAATCCAGCCAAGTTCATTTGAACTACCAGTATATTCATTCCAAAGCCATGATTTAACTGGAATTGTGGTTTTCACATAACCTCTTTTTGGAATACCATCACTTGGTACACCAACATGAATTTTACCATCAGTGCCTCTATAAAAATAATTATATAAAGAATAATATAATCCATCATAATCGGCATCAGATATATAAGTTATTGGTAATGTTTGTATGCCTGTAAGACCACTAAAATATCCAATATTTGTTGCACCTGTAACAAAATCATTGATTGGAATTAATGTATCATATTTTTTCTCAATTAAATCATTATTTGTAATACCATTTTTAAACCAATATTCAACACCATTTATATTAACAGTTAAACCAGTATATCTTTCATTTAAAATAATACCAGTAGCACCAGTTACTTCAGTTACTCCAGAATATGGTAATTGGATACCTAATGATGTTCTGTCACTTAAATAACGTTTATCTAATGGTGCTGGTGCTGCTATTTTAATATTTTCATTATATTGTGTTGCCATAATTAACTATTTTTAAATATCATACAATAATTTATACTTGTGGGATAATTGCTAACATATATATTATAAGTTTCTCCACTCCAACAATTTTCAGGTGAATTGATATTCTGAGAACATCCTGATGCAAACAAATCTCCCGGTATTGTTCCACAATTTGATGGTGAGTTACAACCTTGCCATTTTGTTTTGCTTGTAGATAATGTTGGTATTGCAAACCAAATATATTCTCCACACACATTATAATTAGTAACAATAATATCACCTGTACTTATTCCAACACATTTAGTACCACCAGTAATTAAACTTTGAGTACATGCTGATGTTGATATGTCTGGTACTGTGACACTATTACCCCAGAACCAAGGAAACATACCACAAATTGATATACAACAATTATTTGTACAACCTGATGTTAATGCTGAATAATAGATACCACCAGAACTATTATATGCAGGTGTTGCACCTGAAAAATAACTAACACAAACAGATATTGAATTATTGGAAGAACAAATTTGATTTGAACCAAATGATGTGCAGTTACATGTAAATGCACTACTTGGTACTATACAATCAATTCCAAATGGATAATAATTATAATAATCAGCATCTCCACTTCTATAACAACAAGCACCACAATATTGTGGAGTAATACAACCCCTACTAAAACTTGTATAACCAGTAATATTTGTTACAGTGCCTATCTCATATATTGTTGTTGAAGGACATATTGTAAATGATGTAACACTTGGTGCAGTGACCGTTGGATTCATTGTCGGTACTAATATGTCTTCCAAGATACACGCTATTGTACATCCATAAATTGTTGTTCCTGCTGATAATCCACCAACAGTACATGTTGAAGGTGAATCACCTGAATAAATTAATCCTGCAATTGATGCGGATGGCATAAGTTTAATTTTACCTGCACCATCATATGTTAATACGTGTGTTCCACCCGATAATGAACTTGCACCACTTGCTGTAATAATAATATTACCAGTAACACCATCAGATAATGTCAAACCACTTATGGTTGCAATTTGGGTTTGACCAGATAATGTTAATTCAGAACCGGGTAATTGTTTAAATTGAACCGAACTAAGGTCGGGACGGGCGAAAAATGTCATATGTTTTTAATTAAATTCTTTTATGTTATTTTTTAAAATTTTTGAAATATTCTTAATCTCAGTAAATGGAATACGCAATAAATTATAATTATTTTTTAATGCATATTCTGTTTTTAATTTATCATTTTGTTTTTGTCTTTTAAACAACAAATCACCGCCCCAATAATCAATTGGCATAAAATGTTGTTTGCCATCGTATTCAATTAATAAATTTTGATTCGGTAAATAAAAATCGTATTTTAATAATGAAATATTTTTACAATCAGGAAATGATTTTTGATGTTCATATTCAATATTACTTTCATTTAACCAATCCTTTATTAAAACCTCGCATTTAGATTTTATTTTACAAATCGGACAACTACTCCCGGCAAGATGATGATTTGGTTTTTGTTCAAAAACACCATGTTTGAAACATATTATTTTCACATTATTATTTGAGTTGATATAATCAACCTTCGAATAATCATACCTATTACCGTGAACTAATCTTGCTCTATTTATAAATTCTTTTGTCGTTAATCTCTTCATTCTTCTGTAAAATATAAGCCGTCCAATGAGTTAAAAAAATAAATCAGATTTACTGATTCGTTTTAACATAAATACAAAAAATTCCAATTAAAATCGAATATATTTAAAAATAAAAAACCCCGAAGAATTTCTTCCACGGGGTTTTGATATTAAATGATTTGTCTAAGAATCCTAAAGTTTAAACCTTTCCATTTTTCTGGCTTTACGTCTCAGTTCGTTTACTTCTCTTAAAGCATTTGGATTAAATGCTTCTCTTTTAACAATACTGACCAAATAATTGAATTCGTTCTCACTAATGATTTGACCTACATAATTATTACCAACTTCTTTAAGCACATAACTTTTAGGTCCTTTGCTTGATTCTGAAGGATTACCTTCCGTATCAATAGTTGCATCAAAAGTAAGTTCAAGAAGTTCCTGAATTTTTTCCTGAACACCTGCAGTCATATTCTGTTTTGTTTTCTTTAATGCTTTTTCAAGTAAATCAACAATATTTTCCTGATGAGTTTTCTTCATCTCATTATATGTTTCAGTAAATTCCTGATTTGAAGATTTATTTTTCAATTCGGAAATGATAGCCAAAGAACCATAACAGTCACGAATCATCAAATCCCAAACCTGTTCAGCATAAGTGAATGAAGGAAATTTATCTATTGCAACAATTTCACCATCAATCAATACGATAATACCAATTAAATTTTTTGGACGTTCAAAATGTGCAATAAACTGTTCAAGTTTCTTATCATATTTCTCGAAATAAACATTAAGATAATTACCTGCATTAGATTGAGTATCCTGACCCAATTTATTAATTGCAGGATAAATCCTACTATATGAATTTGATTGTCCCATTGTGTCAAACACCATTTCACGCATTGAAATAGGAAGCATTCTGAATTCCTGAGTACCAGAAAAATAACCTGTCTGTCCACCCTGAATACAACCCGCATCACGGTAAGTTACATTAGCATATTTATCCATATAACCAGCTTTAATCATACTATGATTCTGAGCACTTTGTTTTGTCATAACAGCCATTTGAGTAGGCACAATAACTTCCTTATTTTCCTTATTAATAAAATCAATTTGACCATAAGATTGGTTACCAGCTTGTAATGCAGTTAATGGATTTCCAAAACGTTCATCCAATGAGTATTCTTTCTCAGTTGTAAGACATATAAGTTGCATATTTAATATGCTTTGTACAATAATATTACCATCACCATCTTTAACAGGACGGCAACCTTTTAACATTTCTGTAAATTCTCTTGTGTTCATAATATAAAATTTTAAACGTTAATACTAATTTTTTTTGTTCTCTTAACATTGGCTGCTTCAAGAGCCAATACCTGATTTTCAAGCCACCTTTTTGTGTCAATTTCAAGCAATCTTGCGTTAATCTGAGGCATCAATGCAACTGGATTATTAATTGCCATTGTTACAACGTTATTACCCAATTTTCTTACATTAGCACCCATTTCAGCACTGATAATTGGTGAAATCTGGAACATTGGAATATTTCTACCTGATTCTGCCTGATAAATTGAAATAACTTCGTTAGTCAATCCATCATAAGCATTTTCATATCCATCAGTTAAAATAAAAATTGCATCATATTGTCTTGCAGAATTTTCACTTTTTAAGAGTTCAATAAATGAACTTGCTAAATCAGTAACTTCATCTTTTGTTTTCACCAATGTAGCATTTTCAGCAGAAACCATAAGAACTTTTGCTGTAAAATCTGCAATTGCTCTTGGTGTATTCTTTGATTCCTGTTTATGACCAGTCATTGAAATACTATCATCAAGAATAATACCAATACTATTATAAAAAAATCCTTGAATCCTTTTCTTTTCAGCAAGTTTATTAATAGCAACCAATAATTCATTTGTCCAACCATTTTCATAACCAGTTTTGTAAAGTGCAAGAAAATCGGTTGCTTTTTCAAGTTCAATAATTTTTTCAACACCCAACTTTGCTGTTGATTTTGTCTGACGAACCTGCTGATTCACAGAAGTAACAGTAACATTCTTTCTGATCAAAGCCTTTGTTCCTTCTTTCTGGATATCAGTTGCCCACATTGAATGAAATTGTGGATGTTTTACTGATGATATTAAACCAAGCAATACTTCTTCTGGAACAATTTTAATACCAGTTATATCAACTTTTGCCTTCTGATATTCACTCAAAAGTGGAAATTCAATCACATTATAATTAACACCAGCATCTTTCTTAAAAATGAAAAGTAATAATTTGAATGCTCTCATTGAATCACCGTTAAAGTATTTCAAAATACATTCATTTACAATATTAGTTTCCTTTTCAGTACCAACCAAATTAGCACCCTCAAGATTTACTTGCTTTTGTGCAATCGAAAGCAATATTGATGTTTTTTTCTGACCATATACATGCTTAAATATTTTGGCAATTTTATTACGATATTTCATTGCATAAAATTCAAGATTTGACTGACCCCAGATAAAGCCAAGCATAATTTTCCTTGACCTTTCGTTATTTACTTTTGCATCTTTCAAATCAACAAAAAGACGAAGAACATATGGTAAACCGTTTTCACCAAGATTATTTAATGCAGTAAGAACTGCTTTATCGCTCAATCCATTATCATACCAGTCAATTGGATTAACAATATTGCATGCCCCACCCTTCAAGGTATTCTTAAATTCATTTAAAAGAACCTCTGATACAAATTTACCAGTAACACCCTTTTGACTTGCTATAATCAATGGGAGTTCCTTTGAAAGTTTATACAGATTCTTAATTTGAAGCTGAATTGCCTTCATTTGTTCATCTTTCTTGTGGTAATAGGTAGCAGAGCTACGACTACCAGATGCTGTTTCAAGTCCATCAATTAATGATTGCTTTACAGTACTGAGCATCCTTTGTGTTAATACCAAATTTTCCATAGTTATAAATTTATTTATTATTACATAATTTACAAATATAATTATTAATATTTAATTTACAAATAAAATTTCATATAAGTGATTTTTGCAGATTTTTTACTTTTTCAATAAAATCACGTAAATGTGTCATCGATAATTTATTTTGTTCTTCTGTCCGATTACTACCTTTATTATAAAGTAATGTTTCAACAACTGAAGTAACACCTTCCAATATCATCATTTCTTTGTTTCGCAATTCACTTATTTCTTTTTTCAGCTCAATAATATCAGCAGTTTTTTCAACACAAAACATTTGATTTAACCATTTAAAACCCTTTTCAGTTACCCCTGTTGGTTTACAAACAAAATAACCATTTTCAATATATTTTGAAAGAGGTTTATTTTTTCTGTTAAATATTTTGTTGCGAACCAATATTTTATAAAGACCATTTCTACCAATTCTACCACAATAATCATTTAGATTAAGTTTTTTTGCAACTTCTGACATACTAAATGTAATTGCAGATTTTAATTCTCTTAATGCTTTATATTGTTTTTCAACCTCAATAAAATACAAACGTATTTGTCTGCCTTTTTCATTATTTTGAACCATCGCAATTTCTTTAGCACAATTCAAAGTTAATGCATATTCAATTCTAAAAACCCTTTGAAAGTCGCTACCAGTCAACTTCCCATTTTTGGGAAGAGGTATTTTATTACCCTCAAAATCATAATAAAGTCGAGCATAATCCACATTTTCAACAAACTCATATTTTTCAATTTTATCAATTAACCACGTTGAAAATTTTTTGCCAATCTCAAGAAATGCATGTAAGTCTCTTGCATTAACAACAGGATTTCCTTTACCGCTTTCTTGAATTTTAATTAGTTCATTCATAATATTTGATTATTAAAATTATTTTTCACATTTTCAATGTCATTTTCACTCAAATTAAACCATTCGCCACCCATTCTTTTATGCTCGAATTTATGATGTAATTTTAATTCAACATCCTCATCAATTACAGTAATTAACTCCACAGTTGGATTTGCTGATTTAATTTCTTTTAATCTTCTATTTACGTTAATGCTTTTTCCAATTTTTATATATTCAGTAATTGCATCACGCAAAAAATATGTTTTAATCATACGAAGTTTTTTAAAACATGGTGTTAAAAATAAACGATTTAAACAATCACTAAAATAATCATTTCGATATATTTTTTCCACATCAATAAAGTACTGGCGTACTTGCCTTCCTCTTTCATTATTCTGTACCATTGCAATTTCTTTTGCCATATTTAAAGTTATTCCATATTCAATTTTGAATGGTTTTTCATTAAAATAGTCATTTATTTTCTCATTATACAAGTTGAAGAATATGCGAATATAATCCATGTTTTCAATAAAATAATATTTTTTTATTTTATATTTAATCCATGTTGAAAAATCTTTACCAACTTCAAGAAATTCATGTAAATCTCTTGCATTTACAACTAAATTATTAATAATATTATTATGTTCAATTTTAATTAATTCTTCTTTCATGGGTCAAATATATGAAAATATTTTAATAAACAACAATTAACACAAAAAAAATGGGTGGGTTTAATATATTTCTACATCAAATTCCCACCCATTCCGTTTTGGAATAACCTCTCTTCTCAATAAGAGAAGAAGTTTAGTTGTCTTTTTTTGCAAGTTTGTGCCACCACTCACGTGGGTGGCAAATTTCAATTTACTGAAAACACAACAAGTTCTTCCATTTATATAAGGGAATATTTTAAAAGTATTTTTTGTTTTTCAAGTTTAACCAACTTGCGCTATAACCAACTTAGCTATTTTTCCATTTGGGCGGAAAAAGATGGATTTGAACCATCGATTTACTGTAAACACTTTTCGTTTTCCCTGTTTGTGGGGAGAATAGGATTTGAACCTATAATCAATTGTTTCAACAACAATTTGCTTTACCTATTACTGAAAACACAATCAGTTCTCTTTCTGTAAAGAGTATTGAGATAGTATTTTTTGTTTTTGATTTGCTATCTCCCCATATTTTATTTTAAAGAACGTTTAAAAAAATTAGAAGAAATTTGTTAGTGTTTGTTTTGTAATTTCTGATTTACGGTCAAATTTACTGAAAACACTATCAGTTCTTCTTTTCGTAGCGGGAGAGGGATTCGAACCCCCGACCTTGACGTTATGAGCGTCACGAGATACCACTTCTACCATCCCGCAATTTTTTGTGGGCGAGACAGGAATCGAACCTGTAATCAATTGTTTCATTAACAACTTGCTGTACCTTTTACTGAAAACACAATCAGTTCTCCAGTAGGAGTAATACGATTATATTTTTGTTTTTATATTCGCATACTCGCCCATAAATTTTCAATACCACAAAGAACATTTGTCCGAAGACGATGCAAATATACAAAACATTTTTTGATTATGCAAATGTTTTTTAAAAAAAATAAAAAAATCTTAAACAATCGTCTGGGAATATAAATACATTATATTTAAGAAAAATTACAAATTATTATAAAAATATTAATCTTTTTTGATAACATTCTGTTCATTACCTCTTTTTGTTAAAATTGCAAAAACTCCCTGATACTCATCTGACGGGGCATCGGGGTCAATTGTAAATTTCTTCTCAATATCATCAGTTTTTATAATATTTTTATTTTTTTCAGGTAATTTTTCTTTAATAATATCAACAATTGGAATATCTGAATTAATAAAATTATTTACATTTTTTGAAACAGAATCAACAGTACCTTCAATAATTATTGGTTTTTTGAGTTGAATATCATCTATTTTTACATCTGGTACTTCATTAATATCTTTTGTAAATGTTTCACCACTCCAATCAAGAATATCATCATTACTGCCTTTTGATGTTAATGAATAATCCATATAATATAATTTACTGTTTTTTACACCCTCATTTACACCATCAATTGCACCCTCATTTACACCCCCAATTACTCCATCAATTTCAATTAATTTATCATCGATTGTTAATTTATTTACAATATCATTATCAATTTCAGTTTTAATATCTTCAATATGTTTATTTGTTATTTCAGGATATTTATCAACTAATATTTCAGCATTTTTTTTCAATAATTCATCAATTTCAGCAGAACTATATTCATTTATTTTTTTTACTACTTCATTATTAATATTTTTTATTGGTTCATTTACTATTTCATCATTAATTTTATTAATAATATTCTTTTCAATATTTTTATTGATTGCCTTATGTATTTCTATATCGGAAGATTTATCTTTTAATTTATCAGCATTATCTTCTATTTTATCAACATCATATTTTATTATATCTTTAGTTCTTACGGGATATCTATCATCATGAATAATAATATCCATTGTATCATTATTAAATGTACAATCAATAAATGTTTGTCCGTCTTGTGCAAATCTTGCTTTAATAATTCTAATATTTGCAAAATTTGCTTCCTGTTGTGCTGGTGTTTTAGCAATACTCATAAAAAAATGTGCCTTTTGTAATCTTTTAATACTACCACCAGTTTGATATGCTTCAACAAATTCTGCACCAAATCCAGAACGATTACTTTGAATTGCAGTCCATGCGGGTATATTAAAATCAGATGCAAGTGCTTCAAATGACTTAATAATTACAAGTTCGGCTTCATTTCTATCTGGAGTTTTTTTATGCGATTCAAGACAATCAAGATAATCCAAAATAACAATATTAAATTTAAACCCCCATTTTTTCTGATATCTTATAATCCAATTACGAATATCTAACATTGTGGTATTTTCCTGACTGAACCTTTTAATAATAAGTCTACCCTTACCTTTTAAAATTTCGGCTTTTTCATGGATAATTTTATTAACTCTTTTATTTTCAGTTTCTTCATCCATTTTACTTAATGCAGATTTTGCCCAAATTGTATAGTGTTTACGTTTAATCTGATCTTCAGTATCTTCAAATATTATTTGTAATACATTTTTTTCATGTTCATATGCAGTATTGGCAATTTTTGTAAGTAAAGTTGTTTTTCCAGCACCGCTTGGACTTAGAATTAAACCTATCTCACCTCTTCCAAGACCACCACCAGTAACTGTATCAATAACTTCAACACCAGTTGAAATAGTTTGTCTGAATTCTTTTCTTAATGCTGAGTCAATGCCTTCAATCACTTCCGTTCCATAATCTTCTTCATCACCAATATGTGAAATTTTCACAAGTTTTTCATCAATATCACCAAGTATATTCTTTTTCTTAATTTCACCATTTTTTACTTTTTCAATAATAAATTCAGCAAATTTTCGCCATTCCTGTTGTTTAATAAATTCATTTGTTGATTTTTGAACAATATCACCATCATGTAATAATTGTTTATTTAACACTCTTTCATTCCACAATATGATGTTTTTGATTACTGAAAATAAAGATTCTTCTTCAATAATATTATTTGGTGTTTTATATTTATTAATTGCTTGATTTATGCTTTGATTTTGAAGATTTGGAACTTTTTCGTTTTCTTTAAAATATTCAAGGATTATAATAAAAAGTCTTTTAAGATTGGGGTCATCAAAATATTCAATAGCTAAATTCGGTATTGTCTTTTCTGCAAATTCTGGTTCAACTAATAATTGCCACATCAGGCGTTGTTGAAATTCAGGACCGAGATATGCAGTAAAAGTATTTTCAGGTGTTTCTGTCATTTTAAAATATATGTATAAAAAAAGTTATTATAAAATTGTTTATAATAACTTTAGTATTATTTATAAATAATTTCTATTTAATTTTTTCTTATTCTCTTTAACATTTCATTTCTTTTCGCAGTAGAGAATTCTCTGATTTGATTAATTGACAATCCTTTGATGTTAATCAAATCATAGTCATCCCACATATTTTTAATGTCATTTCTTTTTATTTGATAAAATATCGTATCGGCAATTTCAACAACAACATCTGTTAAATCAACCGACCATCTGGCAACAGGATTAAAACCATCTACATAAAATAATCTTTCAACAATTGGTTTATCATTAATATAAAAACCAATTTTACATTCAACACCACGAATAACTTTTTCTTCAATTTGTTGTACTATTGGTTGTGGATTATAACGCATATCTGTTCTATAATGCTGCGGATATGTGTTAATCATTTTTTGATGATACTGAAACAAATCCAAATCCGCATTAATTTCTGTTTCATAATTTCTTTTAGAAAGAATTTTTTGTAATCTGATAATTGCTTTTGGAAGAATATCCCTGATATCAATTGAATATCTTGTAAATGGATTAAATTGATCTGCATCAAAAACTTTCTCAACTAATAAAATGTTTTCCTGATACAATGAAAATTTAAACACGTTGCTATATTCCTTTTCACTCATTTTATTGTAATTTAAATTATTAATAACTATGACAAATATAAAGAGAATCTCTCAAAAATGAAAGATTTTTTTATAAACTATTCTTATTATTTTTCTGAAATTCTGTGAGTAATTGCTTTTCGTTCATTATAACAGTATAAAACGGTTCTACATATTGAACAAATGTACTTCCATATACAGTTAAAAATTCATCTTTAATCATCATATCATATAAATTTTTACTTCCTCTCTTTTCTGGAGATAATGGCAATTCTAATTCCCTTAATTCTTCAACTGCCTGTTCATTAAGCAATGGTTCTCTTAAATTAATTAATTGATAATTGGTTTTTAATCTATTAATATTTTGTAATAAATTATTAAGAACCTTAAATGGTTTTTTCTTTTCGGCAATTCGTTGTTTATTTATTTCATTTGCTTTTTTACATATTTCCCTAACCGTTAAATGTTTATATTTTAATTCGGGAAAATGTTTTAATAATGTTTTATCTTTTATACCATCAATTCCTTTAATATTATCTGAAACATCACCAGCAATAATTTTCATAACCAATGCATTTGAATAATGATGATTAAAATACATTAAATAATTTGTTTTATTTACTGGTTGGTCAATATTAGGAAATAATATTATCATATTTAAATCCAATAATTGTGCAAAATCTCTATCGTTTGAATATATGAAAAGTTCCTCCTTATTATTATATTTCAAACAATAAGCTGCAATTAAATCATCTGCTTCAACATCATCTACTTCAATCTGTCTTAAAAATAATTCTTCGGCATATTCTCGTATTCTCACTCTTTGTTTTAAAATAGATTCTTCCTTTTCCTTTTCCCTGCGAATTTCAGCAGCCGTTAATTCAATTCTTCCATACCATTTTTTATTTTTACGATTAGCTTTATATTCTTTATCAATATGATAACGTTGAACACCGCCTCCCTCACCGTCCCAGACTAATATTACCTTGTTTACCATATGTTCTTTAATTAATTTACGAACTGTTGTCATGAAAGCATACAAACCACCAATATATCCATACTTATTAGTATATGCGTCTTTTGCTCCATGAAATGAACGTTGCAAAAGATTAGAAGAATCTACTAATAAAGTTCTGATTTTCATTATTCCCGAATATCTTCATTTCTTTCAATCAAATCATCTGCATATGAAACATTACCATTTGCATCAACACTTCTGGTTTTTGTTTCAATATCTTCTGCATTCACATCTTCACCAAAAAGATTACGAAAATACAGAATATTTTTCTTTTTATATGCATCAAGTTCATCTGGAGATACAAATCCATGTGGCGTTGATATAATTGTACCTTCCATTGAAATGCCACCAAGTGGTCCGTCAATATGATTCTTAGCAATATTAACTTTTGCTTCAATACCATAAGCAACTTCACGTTTTTTACTTGTTGCCGTAACTCTTTTAGTTCCATGAGTTAAAATACCACCAAAATTATAAATAAGTCTTGACCCAAAATAAAATGTTTCTCCACCTTTATGTTTTATAACTTTATTCATTGAATCATACCATATTTTTTGTACTGCAATTATTGTATTGGTATAAGGTTTTGTGATTTTTCTACTACTTGGAATTATATTGTTAAGCATTGACATAAATGATTTCTCATATGTACCAGCATTCCACATATTATTATCACTGTCATTTTTTTCCAATGCGTTAATTGTTTTAATACAATTTAATGTGCCAATTGAATCTATTGCAAATACTAATTCATATGGTAAATTACCTGCATTTTGTTCAGCCAAAAAGAAATAAATACATTTTGCAAGGTCTTCAATTGCTGCTTCATTTCTATCTTTATCTTGTATTTTTCCAAACTTTTCGAGCAAATATTCATTATCAATTAAAATGTGATTAGCATTCCAATCAAACCCCATTAATTCCAATCTATCTTTACCTAAATTATTTTCAATATCAATTATGACTGGTAAAAGACCCATTTTTTGTGCATTTACAATACCTTCACACAAAGCAGTTGATTTACCAGTATTAGTATATCCACGACAGAGATTAACATATCCCTTGGCAAATCCGGGCAAGCCAGTTGCTTTTTCCAATGCATCATCACACTTAATCCATTGTAATGGTTTATCTGGAACATCTTCACCACCAATTTTTCTTTTATAATTATCTAATGAAAATTCTTTTTTTGGTATCGGTTTTCTTACTTTATCGTTTAAAGGAACTTCATTTTCTTTTGCCATAATATATTAAATTTATTAAAATACTATAAAGGGGGAATTTTCACTCCCCCTTTTTTATTTTATGATTTTTAAAATAACTAATTGATTATTAATTACATCAGAATGGTAAATCATCATACTCATTTGATGATGGTGCATCTTGAGTTTCATTAGCATCTACTGGTGCTGTTTCATTTGAATCTTCATTTAATGCTTCCTGACCAAGATTCATTGCATCTTCCTTATATGTACCAACATTTTCTTTAGTAATATTAGTAATATTTACACTTGGATATTCTTCATCTGTTAAATCAGAAGCCTGTTCAAATTCTTCTTCACCATCAGCATCAAGATTACGGGTACGAGTATTTGCAAGTTCTTCCAAATCAGGACGACCCGGAAACACCCAATGTTTATTATTTGAATCCGTATCATCCCAATAAGGATTAGTACCTTTTACCACCATATCCAAAAATTCATATGGTGTAATATTTGGTGCTTTCTTGGGTAAGAAAACATCTCTCCATATAATATCATCATCAAGCCATTGTCTCATAACAATTGGGTCGGCGTGAAGCGGAGATTTACCACGAAATGAAATAGCAGAAATTGTTTTATAAACATGACCATTGAATTCAGTATCTGCCATTGTGATATTTAAATCAGTACCATTTTTTGCATCTGCAAAATCTGCCTGATGAACAGTCATATATTCTTCCAAAATAGGAAGAATTTTATCAAGCGTACCTTGATTTCTGAAATTATGTTTAAATCTCCAGAATTTAACACCATCTTTTTCAGCACCTTTATCAATTCCACGAACAATATAGAATTTTTTTGCTTCCCACTTATTTGCTTCTATAAAAATTTCTTTATTTTTTTCATAGATTTTTTTCTGCATATCATTCATGTTTTCTTTTTTTACCCCTTTTAATGAGGGGTCTTGTTGTGCAAGCAATTTTTTTGCCTTAACACACAATGGACATGGAGATGGTATCATAATTGAAGCACCATTAGTATCCAATATTGGTTTACCATTCACATCCAATTTTTTTACCTTTGGGTCATTGTGAGCGGGACAATAAATAACAGTTCCATGTTTTTTCTTACCACCACTTATATTTGTGATAACAACATGAAAAAATGCTTCTTCAATGTGTTTTTTCCCCGATTTTGGAGGAAGAATTCTAAAAGTTTCTTTGGTTTTGCGAGGAACAAAATACTTTGCTAAAATTTCCTCACTTGTTTTACGTCTTGTTTGAGTTTGTTTTTTCTGATAATCAGAAAACATCTTTTTTAGGTCTGACAAATCACCGCCTTGGGCGTTTGTCTGATTTACATTTTGATTTTCCATTTTAAAAAATTTACAATAAATTTATTTTTTCAATTATTAAAATTGTGCTACAAATATAGCCTTCATTCAACATAAATACAAGGATTTTTAAAAATAAATTTCGATTTCTTTTTCAACACTAAACATTTATTTTATCGTCAGAAACAACTGTAAATGAAAGAGTTTGTTTATTTTCATAATAATTACCATTTTTTAATCCAATCTGCAAGAAATAATCTTGAGGTATTAACCATGATGTATCAAGATTAAATTCATAACCAGTATTTGTTCTGTTTATTGAAGTAAATGGTATTACATCTATTTCATATTTTTTTGCATTTGTTGTAAATAAACGGTATTCAATATCTAAAGGTAAGAAATTATTTTGATTAGCATATAATTCTTTTATTGTTAATTTTATTTTTTTTATACTACCTGCTCTAACATTTTCTTTTTCACCAATTCCCCAGAAGTAAAAAAAATAATTATCAAAATTCATCTGATATGATTGATTAAATGTATAATATTTATCTTCTGATATTAAATAAAATTCTCCCTCATATTGAGTTACTCTGCCGTTAATTGTTATTGACCATACATCTTTAAATAAAACAGCATCTGGATATGTTTGAGAATCAACATTTAATGTTATTTTATAAATTCCTTTATTTACATTAATTATTGAATTACCGCTTATTGTTCCAATAAGATTGTCTTCATGATCAAATATTTCAACTTTATTTACAATAATGTTTTGTTGAAAACCACCAATATTTACATATAGGTATAAATCATTATCTTTATCAAGATAGAAATAATTTCTATCATCAAGAATTGTATCATCAATTATTGTTTCAATATATGGTTCATAATAAGTATTGGTATGTTTTGTATGAAATGCAACTGCTTGTCTAAATTCAGGTTCAAGTTCTTCATAAATATCTCTAAATTTAACGCCCAAACCAAATGAAGCACCCGTATATGCTGATGTTCCAGTATATCCTGTATCAAATAACCTTTGATTTATATAATCAGTAACATTAATTTCAAGATTTTCATTGCCTTTTTCGAATCTTTCTGTGCCAATAATTTGAGTTACACCACTAACATATGCACCAGCTACTGTCCAGCCACTTGTTGTTGTTCTTGCTGACCAATTTGACGCTTGTGGATATATTATCGGTTGTAAAGTATCTACATATGGAAATTGTGCATCATTATATATAAAATCATAACCCGAACCTTCATCCCAATCTTCATTTATATTAAATATATCCAAATCAAAACTGGATGCTCTATCAATATTTAAACTATATGATTTTTTTCCAAGATATTCTGAAGCATAACTAATTGTATTGGTCATATGTAACACATGACTTACAATTCTATTGGGATTAATAAAACCATCGTCAATCCTACTGCGTAAATCATCTAAATCAATATCAAATATAAACCTACTGACTTGCTTATTCAAAGTACCATAAGATATTTCAGTTACGGGGTTCTGTGAGTTATTCGTTAGATTACTTTCGATTAACGTAGTATTTTTTTTAAAATATGACCTGAAAATTGACATGCTCTTATTTTTATATAAATACCCAACAAACAAAAAAGACTACAATTTAGTAGTCTTTTTATTATTAATATTATTTGATTTTATTTCTTTTCTTTAAACTGTTTCCACATTTTCATCAGTAAATTTTATACCACGTTGAGTTAATATTTTCTTTGCTTCTTCTTTAGACATTCCACCCATAACACCAGCCATAGCTCCGGGCATTCTTACAGTTTTCTTTGCAATTTGTATTTGATGCCATGTTGCTGGGTCACGTTGTTTTAATTCACTTTCTTTTGACTCACCAAGTTCATTTTCTTTTTTTTCTGGTTCATCTGTTGACATTTTCTTTGCAAATTCTGCTGGAGAACCCATATCTTTATCTGGATTACTTAAATCAGCTTCTTCATTGCCTTCAACTTCATCACCAACATTTTTTGGTTTATAACCAAGAAGCATATCTGTCATTTCTTTATCATCTTGTTTTTCAAAACTTTCTGGTGGAAAATCTTTTGCTAATTGTCTATCATTAAAACAACCTGAAGGATTCATTGGGTCAGTACTACCTGCACCATATTTTTCAACATCAGCTTCCATTTTTTCAAGACGATCATAATAATTAGGGATTTCAGTCAGGTGATCCATTGTTATTTCTATTGCAATCATTGGGTTGTCAGTATGTTCCAATTCAACTTTCATGCCTTTTAATATTTGTTCTGGGTCGAATTCCAATGGTGATTTTTCATCACCTAATCCACCTTGAAGCATTTCACCCGTTTCTTCTTTATCTTGTGCAAGTTGTGCAACTTCATCACCTTGTGGTTCTAATGACATACCATCATCAGGTTTTTCTTCAGTATCTGCTGGTGGTTCATTATCTGTTTGATGTGCTATTTGATCATCTGGATTTGTGATCTCTGATTTATTATCTTCATCTGACATTTTTTCTTCTTCATTAAAATCAAATTTTGTATCATAAGGTAACGGATGTTTATCTCCAGATTTTTCCAAATCTTGACCAATATCATGTTTAGCAACTTTTTTTGCTCCCCATCCTTTCGGAGCAGCAGGTAAATTTGCAATATCTTCATCTCCATATACTTCTTCTTCATTCATTGTTAGTTCATCTATTTTTGATAAATCATATTGCAAACCAATATAACCAATACTTGGATTCCATGACATTATATAACCATCTTTACGATATGTTTTATCAGCAGTTCCATGATTTTCTTCTTGTGAACCTTCATGTTCTCCGGGGTAATGCCATTGCTTCAAATATTCTAATGCAGCATCTTCACCTTCTCTATCAAGTCTTTCAAGTGCATCAAACGCTTCATCACCTTGTAAAAATACAACATTTTCATATTTATCATGATCTGTTGATTCATTAGCACTTATTTTAACTTTTTTTATTCTTATTTTCTTTTTCTTTGGATAATGTGTTTCTGGTTTAAATTCCTTACCAATAATATCTGGATAATCATTTGTTTTATTCGTATTTTCTAAAAACGGTTCAGCTTCTTTTGGAAATACTCTTCTTTTCTCAGGTGTTACGGGTTTTTCACCGATAAGTATATTAATTTCTCCCATCAACTCATTTATTGTTGGTGCATAATCAGGATTTCCTTTTCTTGTGATTATATTATCATATGCCTGCCAGATTATTTTTTTCTTTTTTTCATTTATTTTAGGAACGGGTTCATCATCAACTTCTTTAGTATCATCAGTTGTTATTTGTGGAACTGTTATGGGTTGTTGCTGTGTTGCTTGTTTAAAACGTGCCAATTCCTGATTTATGATATCATCTTCTTCTTTATCCCATTCATTCAAATCAGCAATAACACTTTTGCCCGTAATTCTTTCAACCTCTGCTTTTAATTCTTGACTTGTCGGTACATAATTAGAATTTGTATTTTTTGTAATTAAATTATCATATGCTGTATTAATAATCTGATAAGCCTTTGGTTTTGTAACACGTTGATTATCAAATTCATCCATTTCATTAATATATTTTTCAAGTTCTTCTGCACTTACCCTTACATCTGGATTTGTTGGTTTTTCATCAGCATATGCTTTACCTGTTTGCATATTATCCCTACCACCACCAAATGGATATGAATCAATTTTTTGTATTGCTTCTTCATAAAGACTATCAACAGGTTCTTCTTCTTCAATATCAATATATTCGTCAATAATATCAAACAATTCATTATTATGCTGTGCATTAAATTGTTTTAATGCGTTTTCATCCATTTCAACACTATTTTCACTATTTGCATCATCAAATGTGAAACTCATCATTATAACATTATCTATTTTATAAACACCTTCTTGATCTTGTTCGCTTGAAATTGTTTTAAACGTAAATGTTATATTATTTCCATTGTTGTCAACACATAATAATTCAATAAAATTTTCATTATCTTTTGTTTGTGTATTACTGTGTTTTACTTTAAGATTACCACTTTTAAGTTCAGTAAATGCAACTTCAAGTACACTTTGGGGATTATAATTTTGTCCAAATGCTTCATTTAATTTAATTTTATTAACATTTTGAAACATTTCCAAAAATCTTTCCTTACTTCCTATTTGCTTATATATTTTCATATCTATTTATTTTTATTCAAAAATTATTGGATTCGTCTTACCGAATTCTCTTAAAAAAACACCAGCAAGTGCATTTGCTTCATTTTCATGTTCACTGCCAGTATTGTTTGAATTCGATGTTAATTTACCCTCTTTATATTGCTTGTGATGTATTAATTCATGTGCTAATGTTCTTAATATGTCTGCTAAATTTCTATTTACTGCAACCACTCTTAATTCATTTGTTTCTGGTGTATATTTACCAAATGATTTCATATTTTCAGCTTCTTTATCATCATATGAAATTTTTATATCTGGCATTTTATCACCTAAATTAAGCTGTTTATCGGCATATTCAACAAATTTGTTAATAACCTCATTTTTCTTTTCAACAGGAAGTACCTGTTCATTAAGATTATTAACTTTTTTCATCATTTCAAAAAGCCTTTCTTTTGAACCATATGAATAAAATATTTTCATAATTAACTTTCTGGTTCTCTACCCCTTAAATAAGGTGCTTCACTATCGTTTCCTGATTGATTTTTTGGTGTTTCTTGATTCCAAATTTCTTTTGCTTTATTATAAAAAGATTTTTCATCGCCAAAATTTTCACCAATTACTGGAAATGCACCCATTTTTTCAACAAGATCAAAATCTTCAAGATGTTGAAGTTCTTCTGAACTCAACATTCCATCATAATCAGTTAAATCGCCATAATTATAAGCAATAGCATCTTTATAACCGGGTTTACCTGTCACTACATTATAATTAATCTGTAATCTTTCATATAATGCGTGCCAATCAATTGAATTAAAATTACCAATACCTTGTTTATATTGTGGTCCGTCATCACGTTCTGGTTCATCTTGTGGGTCAAAAGCATCAGGTTGATACTCTGTTCCCATTGGTTCACCTGCATCGTTTTTTACGGTATTCCAACCTTCATTCAATTTTGGTTTAAATGTCGGGTCTATTTTTTGCATAACCTCAAAAAGTCTTTGTTTATTGTCTTTTTTAACCATTTTATACAATTTCATTAAAACTATCTTGGACATCTATTTTTGATTTTTGCGGTAAATCATCAAAATCAGCAACAAACGTACCATCAGGTAATTTGTTTATGCCCTTTTCCATTTCTTTATTTCTTTTTTCATTAAACCAATTTCCTGACCAAAAATCATTTAAATTAAAATAATATGGATAAGAAACATTAGTTTTGCTCATAAGTTTTTCAGAATTGGTTGGTTCACGAACTTCTTCAACATCAGCATTTAATGTATCTAATTTTGCATTTAATCCCTGAACAGTACTATCCAAACTTTCTAATTTATCATGAATACTTTTCATGGCTTCGATATTATGTTTAATAATATCATTTTGAATATCATCAACTTGTTGTTCTGGCTCTGCTGATGGCATTGGTGCACCCATACCCATAGGGTCGGTTGCTGTCATATCTACAGGTGCTCCATTTGTTTTTGTATCACCAGTTTTATCAAATGCTGGTATAGGAGCATCCATACCAATAGGTTGATCATTCGAAGGTGCTGGGGGCACTTCACCGCCACCCGGTTTTTCAGCATCTTCTTGATCACCAGCTTCATTAGTTAACGGAGGAACATCATCATATTCCTCGCCATCATTTACTAATGGGCGATATTTGGGAGATTCGTTGATTATATAATCAACACGATGTTTAATCTTTCTTAAATGTTCTTTAGAAAGATTATTTTTCTTATCATTTTTCATTGTTAATGAATGTTATTAATACCACTCTCTAAGTAATAGTTTTCCGTCCTTTGTTATATAAACTTTATCAACACGCTCGATAAGTCCTTCTCTTTCATCGAGAACAACTTTTTTTGCGTTTTCTTTTTTTGCTTTTTCTGCTAATTCTTCTTCAGTTTCAGGAGTTTCAACAAAATTTTCAAGTGCTTTTTCTACATTGTCTTCCATAGCGTTATAATTTATTTAATATAAATACTCAATAAATACATAAATATTATTTAGAAGCTGATAATCTTTTTCTATTTCCAATACCACCAATTTTTGTTTTTATTAAATTATTTTGTCAGAATGACAACCATATATCTTTTAAGATACGAAAAATTTGGAAAGATTTTATATTGATTAAGATACATCTGCCCATCCATATCATTTATATAAACAGCAGAACGTATAGAAATTTCTTCTTTTATTTCATCAATATTGAATTTAAAAAGGGAATACATATTTAAATTTACACCAATAATTTTATTTTCCGATAATACATAAATCATTTCATTTTTAAAATTATATGTAACATCAATTTGTTTGGGAATAACATCCATTAATCCTTGTATATCGGCAATTTGAAAAAAAACTGGGTCTAAATTAACATATAAATATTTTGGTTGAAAATAAAATTGCGGTGCTAAATTTACAAAACTTTCAACACCTTTAACATGTGAAGATTTACTTTCTTCAAAATTAAATTCCCAATACAATTCATTAGTTACAATTTTCTTATGAAGAATATCTGCATGTTGTATTAATTCATTATTTGAATTACATGCTTTCATGAATGACCATCCAACATATAATGTTGGCAATGTTTTGTCGAGTTTTCGATATTCTGTTAATTCATTAATATAATTAACATACTCAACTTTTGTGTGATTTACCAGTTCCTTTTCATAAATAATGTTAGCAATTTTCATATTGTGCTTTATAGTTATTCACATTTTCTCCAAATACTTTAATAATGGTTTTCAAGTCTTCAACTGAATCTGGACTAAAATAAAATGCTGCACCCATTAAAAAAATATTATGGTCACTAAAATAATTCACCAAGCATGGAAATTTAAACCCATAAATATCCTTTTCTGTTATTTCAAGTACGTAATGCTCAATATCCACATTATATTTGAATCCTAATTCAGTTAATTCCTCTTTTGTTGGTTTATATTTTTTCATTATTAAACATAAATACTTCATCCACAACTTTTAACACCATATTCATATTAAAGTTCCTCAATCCTTTTACTTTTATCGTCAATCAATAAATCATATGCTGGTTTTTGTCTCATAATTACATCATGAAACTTACAACCCCAATCAATTAATTGTTGTGCGGTTAACTCTGTCCAATTTATGCCAGTATTTTGTCCTCTGGCTGACCAATAAATTATTATATTACCCTCATCGTAAAGTTTATTAATTTTTGCAATATTCTTTGGAATTGGCTTTGCATTATCGTAACCCCCAACAGTCGTACATATTGTACCGTCTATGTCACAGTATATCAACATATTCTAATTGTTTTACTTAATTTTTTTTAAATCAACAATAACCACACCTCTTTGAGTTACCACCCAAGAAGCACATTTATTTGCAAATCGTATTGCTTCACAAATATCATTATTTTCCATGAATTTTGCAACAAGTGCTGCAAGAAAAGTATCACCAGCACCACTTAAATCCCTGACATTATGTTCATTTTCAATTGAAAATTTTTCAATTTTAATTTCACCATCATCATTATAATTTAACATTGCACCATCTTTACCTAATGTTATAATAATATCATTTGGAAATTCATATGTTAAATATTCTTTATTTTCATTATATTCTTTTTCATTAATTTTTATATATTTGATATTAAATGCCCATTTTCCAATTATTTTTTTTGTATCCATAAATATTAAAGGATGATTTTCTGCAATATATATAATATCATCATGACTTAAAAATCCTTTATTATAATCGGAAATTATAATTGCAACATATTGATTAAAATCAATTCCTTTCAATTCTTTTGCCCTTAATGGTTTAATTTTATCATTTTCGTCAACCCTAAGTAACATTTGGTTTGAAACTTCATCAACATATCTCATTTTTACTGGTCTGATATCATTTGTAAAAATATCACAATGAACACCTAATGCTTTGAGATTTTCATAAACATTTATTGCCATTCCACCATTACCAGTTGTTCTTAAGGGAAGAAAAATTGGTACGGGTGCTTCGGGACTTAATTTATCACATATTCCATATCTGAACACATCCTCACAACTATCGCCAATTACTAATACTTTTTTCATTTCTTATTATATTTCTTTAATGCTATTAATTGTTTTTTAATGTTTGATATTTCATAATCGGTTTCAAGCATTTTATTTAATGGTTTTTCCATACTAAATTCATTGATTTTTACTGATTTTTTATATACTTTTCTTATTGTTCTTAATAAATCACATTTATGTAAACCTTTAACACCAATTTGTGTAATAACATCAGAATTATCCCAATTTAACATTATTTTTTCGGCAATTTTACACCAAAACAATGTTGTAATACCATTCCAATAATAATTAACATAACCATTCACTTCTTCTTTTTCATCAACACTTAAAAACCAATCCAATAAAGATTTATTTGAATTTAATTCATGCCCAATTATTGATGTTCTAATGATTTTGGTGTTCTTAAAATTATCAACAATTATTTTAGATATCTTAGCTTTACTTTTACCATAATCATCATTAGCATCACGTTCATCGGTTTTTTTATATTTTTCTGGATATGGAATGTCTCCAGAAAATTCACAATCTGTTGAAGGATGAAGAACTTTTTTTCCGATAGATTCTAAAAATATTGGTAAATCAACATTAATTTTATCATAATCTTCTGATTTGTATTTTTTTTGCGGTATTGCACCAATACAATTTATAATAAAATCAACATTACAATTAATTATAAAATCTTTAAATTCATTTGAATCCCATCTAAAATCACAGACATATACGATATATCTATTATTAAAATATTTATATACCATATTACCAAGCATTCCATTATGTCCCAATATCAGTAATTTTATACCTTCTTTTAATTTAAGTAATTCACGTTTTATTTTTGACATGTTTCTTATAATTCCATTCAGATTTTTACTTGTTACTGAATCATTATGTCTTCTTTTATAAGATAGAAATTCTGGTACGCCATCAAATGGTATGTTATAAATTGTTGATTTTATCATCCAATAATAATCTTCTGAAAATTTTAAATGTTCAGGAAATGGAAAATTTTTATAAACATATTTCGGAATGAAAATACCCGTAAATCCAATTCGTGATTTACACCAAATCGTTTCCTCAAATTTTTCAGAACTCATTTTTTTTGTTTCTCTCTTTTTTGTAATATTATTATCTTTATCAATTATCCATGCATTATTATATAAAACAGATTTTGGAAATTTTTGCGCATATTCTATTTTTATTTTTAATAAATCTTTATCAAAATAATCATCTGCAGGACACCAACACCAATAATCTCCATTACTTTCATCAAAACTTTTATTTATGATAACACCAACATTATCTTGTTTATCTAATTTAAAAATTTTAACCCTTTTATCATTTTCATATTCTTTAATTATATTTAATGAATCATCGGTGCTGCCATCATCATAAATGAGATATTCAAAATCCGTATAACTTTGATTTAAAACACTTTCTATTGCTTGCGCAATATATGAAGCATTGTTGTAATTAGATGTAAAAACCGATATTTTCATATTTATTTATTTATTAATTTTAAATTATATTTACTTACATTAAAATCAGACCTACTACCTAATAATTTGGTCATATGAATATTATCACCATGTATTGTCAAAAGCACATTTAAATTATCTATTTTTATTCCTTTAATGAAAATTCCAATACTACCATGTGATTTTGAATATGGTATACATTTATATTCATCTTTTTTTTCCATAACTGAAATAAAACCACTTGTACCTGTTGCATTCCATGTTTTTTTTCCTTTTGTTATTATATTAATCATATCCATTTTTTTTATATCATAATAAAATGGAAATTCTGTTTCAATTATAGATTTATGAAGATTTTCAACAAAATCATTACCCAAACAATTATCACTATCAATTCTTGTTGTTAAAACATATTCTTCATCAATAAGTTCCAGTAATTTCGGTAATATTTCTTTAAGAATTTTATTTGCTCCTGATGATTCAAGCAATAATTGATATTCATTACTAATTTTACCCACAGGTTCATATCCCCATAAAGTAACGAACTTAAAATTTTTATTAGTTTGCACTTCAATTGATGACCTTAATGTATTATTTAAAATATTAATTCTATTATTAAGCCAGACTTCATCTTTTGATTGTGGAAGCCATTTAATATTAACTCTACTAACAATTAAATGTGTAAATTTCATATTTTACTTTATTAAAAAACCACCCTCAAATAATAATTCACGTAAATAATTTTTATCCTTTATATTATCTGCCGATGAAAATGTTTTAAAATTTACTTTTTTATGATTATTTAAGTACGTATATTCTTTATTTATTTTTATTGATGGTAATATAATATAATAATTTTCATAAAATTTATATGAATTCACTGATTCGTGTTCAGATATTAATATTTCATGTACTTTCTCACCCTCTCTAATGCCAATCTCTTCAATTTTTGTATCTGAATTTCCATAATATTCAATCAACACCTTTGCTAAATCACTAATATAAAATGATGGCATATTCATTACAAAAGTTTCACCACCAATGCTATGTTCAGCAGCTTCAAATAATAAAAAAATTGCTTGAGATAATGTAAGAAAAAATCTGGTCATTGTCTTATCAGTAATTGTTACTTTATTTTGTGTTTTAATTTGATTAATAAAATGTGGAACAACACTACCATTTGAACCCAAAACATTACCACCCCTAATACAAACAAAATCAGTATTATTTGTTAAATTATTTGCCTGAATTGTAAGTTTTTCACCAACCGATTTTGTCATTCCATATAAATTCGTTGGTGAAACCGCTTTATCTGTTGAAATATCAACAAACTTTTTAACTCCATACTTAATAGCAGAATTAATTAAATTTATTGTTCCAATAATATTAGTTTTTATTGCTTCTTGTGGTTGATTTTCACAAACAGGAACATGTTTTAATGCTGCGAGATGAAAAACATAATTAATATTTTTATGATTAAATAATCTATCAACAGCATCCGCATCACGAACATCACCAATAATATATTCAATTTTATTATTATTAAATTTTCTCAGCATGTTTACTTGTGCAAGTTCACCACGAGAATATATAATTATTTTTTTTGGGTCTTTCTCCAAAAGTTGTAATGTTAATTCATTTCCCCATGAACCCGAACCACCATCAATTAAAATTATTTTGTTTTCAAACATAATCATTTATTAATTTTTATCATTCTTATTATTTTAAATGACTCAGCATATTCCAAATTAGATGAAAAACCACGAATATTTGAATAACTCATTAATAGTTCTTTTGGTCTAAATTTTCTTACTTGTGATTTATGTAATTTATATGCATTTATTTTATTTTCAATATCAATTTCTTCAAAATAATTTGGTTGAAATTCATTTTCACCCCAAAGTAAATATTGTTCAACCTCATAAACAAACACATTTGGTACAAAATAATTTAAATCATGTGGTCTTAATGCAACAATACAAGCATCATAAACTTCTTTATGATCTTGATTGTATGAAAAATTTGGAATAAAAATTTCATTTGGTTTTAATTCATTAATAATATCAGTAATTTCATTAATTATCATTTCTTTTTTATAATTATTTACTTGATTAGTACCTATTCGATATTCAAAATTTAAAAATTTCGATACTGCATCAACTTCTTTAATTCTTTCATCTCTTCTCACAACATGAAATAAATCAATACCTAAATAATAAACAAAAGAACAATTATTATTTTTTCTATTATTTAAAATTCCAGCACAACCCAATACTTCATCATCACAATGTGGTGATATTATTAATGTTTTATATGTCTTTTTCATATTCAATAATTTTTAATATAATTTTTCCAGTTTTACAATTAATATAACATTCTGGATATGGTTTTTGTAACGAACGTACTTTATTATAAAAATATTCAGCATCGTTATTTAAAAAATCTTCTGGTTTTATTTCAGAATTATTTGGCTTTAAACGTTTGTATGTTGTAGCTTCTTCCTTATTTTGTTTTATCCATAATATTGAATCATTCTTATAATTTTCAATAAAATCTTTTGTTCCTATAATACCAAAATTTTCTATTTTTTTTAATATTATATCTAAATATCCGTTTAATTCAAAATCAACCTGATAATATATATCACCATCATCTAATCCCTTTTCCATTTTAAATATTGTAACTGCTGAAAATTTTTCCCCTGCAATTATTTGATTTTGTATTGGTGTTCCGCCTCTATATTTGGGTAATTTTGATGGATGTAAACATAAACAAATATAAGAATCAACAATTTTCTGAGACACCATCCAACTCCAACCATAAAAAAATATAACATCTGGATTTATTATATTAATAAAATCAATTGTACATAATTTTTTATTTGTAATAAGTATATATTCATCTTCCAATGAAGATATTTCCTTAAAAATATTAATTGCCCAATCTCTATATGCAAAAAATAAAAATCTTTTCATATTTTTTTATGTTTTTCACCTTCCTGAAAATGATACACAATAGAATCATTTGAATTTATATGTTTTACACCAATTGAATTTAGTCTAACAAAAAATTCAGTATCACCAGTTCTTGATATTATATTATATTTTCCATTATGTAAATTTCCTTCTGGATAATATCCAACCTTTTCAATAATATCTTTATATAGCATTATTGGCATAAAAAGATTTCCAATTGAAATACTATCATTTTTTATTTCATTTACTTTTTTTAGAAACGCTTCTTCGTTAAAATTTTTTATTGTTTGTCCAAAATCATAATGTTCACAAACAGATAAATTAATTGGATTGGTAAATCTATGATGAGGCTGTATTATTTTTGAGGAAACCACAACTTCACGTGTTAATCTCTTTTTTAAATTAACTAACCAATCTGGTGAAAATGCATTATCGCTATTAATCAACATTATTATTGGATTATTAGACATTCTAATACCATAATTATATCCAGCATATACTCTACTTATATATTCTGGATATGCAAATCCCATATTAAATAATTCTTGTTCTGTACGCTTAATATTATTATTTATAAAATGTGGATAATTTTTTTCTTTTAGAAGTTTTAATACATCATCAGTTGCATCATTAGCAACAAAATAAAATTCTGCTTCATCGCAATTAAGTTCAGGTGTGTGTTTTATGAGATTATTATATACAAACTCGGCATATTCAACAGATTGATATATTAATGATATGATTGATATTTTTTCCATAATTTTATTTCTTTGGTATTAACATTATTGAACATCTTGGCACATAATGAACTTTAGTATTATATAAAATTTTATTATTAATTTTATCATTTTTTTTCATTAATTGACATATATACATATCTGGTAGATCAGTCATATATTCAACATCATATTTATCAAGAATATTATTATAATAATATAATTGTTCCGAATATGTTTTTTTATTAAAATCAAACCAGTCATGAATAAAAATACATTTACTATGATTAATTAAATTTAAAAAATTTTCATTTATGAATTTTGCCATTTTGGTAGAATGTTCACAATCAATCAAGAACATATCAAATTCGTTATTTTTAATAAACTTTTGAATTACATCATATTGTTCATAAAGATTAATTTTTTCATATTTTATATCATAAAATATTGGTTGTAATGCAAAACTTGTGCGTTTAATTCCTAAACTATCAATAAATTTACTTGAACTTCCAGCACCGAATTCAACAACATTTGTTATATTATTTTCAAATATAAACCTTTTTAATATAAATAAATCAAATGGATTTATGCCGAAATTTTGTCCGATTAATTTTACAATATCATCTAATCTATATTCATCAATAAAATTAAAAATCTTATTGAAAATATTCTGATAATTATATTTATAATTATTTGAATTTGATATTATTATTCCCCATTCATCTCCCATTTTACATATTATTTATATAATTTTCCCATAAAATTTTGCCCGTATATCTGTCCCATTGTTTTTCGAAAATAACATCTCTTGGATTATCACCCGCTTCAAAATCTTTTTCAATATTTAAAATTTTTCTTTGTTTAAGATTACATGCCATTCCTTCATATTCAATAATATAATAGGGTCTTAAAAGACTGACAGATAATTGAAAATCAGCACAATTCATCAATTCTACCATTTTTTGTTGATTTATTAATACGTGTTGTTGACCATATCCATTAAAATCACCCTTATTTGGATACCAAACAATAATCCAATAAATGCTCGGATTCTCATTTGCATATTTTTGAACATGTTGAAATCCTTTCATTGGATGTGTTGTTCCACACCAAAAACCAATTTCTTTATTTAATGGAACACCATATTTTAATTTTAAATTATATTTTTCTTCATCTGAATACGATTTAAATAAATCAGTATTAACACAAATAGGTAATATATCAACTTTACCATACGGTTCATAAAATGGTACTGCAAATTTTGATGATACAACTCTTCTGTTGGCTGCTTTTGCAGTTTGATATGTTACATTAATAACACCATCCCAATGATTAACATTAAAAACTTCTTTCATTTCAGGATATAATTCCCAACATAAAGCAATTACATTTGCTGGCATTGCATTTAACGGTCCTGCAGTTGAATATCTTAAAACAGTATCATTTTCATTATATTGTAAAGGAAGTTTAAATGATGTGTTTTCAAAAACTTTTTCAAACCACACCCAAAATGTTTCTTCTCCATATGCACATTTTAATCCATGTATTGGTGATAAATATATCATTTTTTTAAAAATTTTAATGTTCTTCTATCATTATCCCTACAAACAATTGTAATTCCAGCAACTCCAATTGGAAGTGTGATTAAATTTAATTCTGGATGATTTTCTTTAATCCAATCATGCATTTTATATGAATCACTACAATACATTTGTTCTAAATACTTTTCTTCAAATGGGTCTGTATCATGAAGAAGAATAATACCATGAATATTTAAACATTTTAACGAATTTTCAAAATCTCTTTTCACTTGTTCAAAACGATGATCAGCATCAATAAAAATAATATCAGCATATCCAATAAAATCTTTAAAAAACTCATCAGTTGTTTTTAAATGAAACTCAAAATTTCTAAAAAGTAATTTATCATCAATATCAACACCAATACACCTTTTAGAATATTTAGTAATTTCCTTAATGTTTAATCCTTGTAACACACCCAATTCCAAATAAGTTTCACATCCGGTTAATTCAACAATTTTAGATATTAACGTTGGATGTAATTCAAATTTACTATAATTATATGCAAATCTGTTTATCATATTTTTCCAATTAATATATTAATTAAACAATAATTTTTATTAAGGATTAATATTTTTATTTTTTAATAAATTTCCTAACACATTGTTTGGTAAATTCGTTAAACCACCATTAGTTTCTTGTAAAAATTTTCCAGATAATGCACAACCACCATACCAATGAATGCCAATTGTATTTGTGGTAATTTTTGGTTTTGCTCCATTGTATATCTCCGTTTTATTTGCTGCACCCATTGAATAAACAGCATCATCACCAATATCTGCCACAGAAGAAATTTTATTAATTAATTGTAATGTTCGATAATTTTTATTCCACAACAATGAACCAATTGTCTGATACATTTTTTTATTATATACTCTTTTTGCTTCTTCAATTAATATTTTATAAAAATCATTATTTCCTGCACTCATAAGAAATCCAATAGAATGTCCATGCGGTGAAATACAAACAAATGTTTCAATATTTTTATTATTTTCTATGTTCACCGTTAAGCAATTAATTGGTCTAAAATAAAGAATATCCATATCAGACCATACTCCACCAATCGTTGATAAAATTTCAAGTCTTATAAAATCCGATTTATGTACTTCAGATACATCATTACTAAATCCATAATTATTAAAGTCAGTTGGAATCATTTCTATTGGCAAGTTTTTTAGTTCTTCTATGTAATCATCACACGAAAATTCTTGTTCTTGTTCTTTGGTATTCCAAGTAACAATAGTTTTTGATGGATATTTAGGATACCAAAACATAACTTTCCATTCTGGATTTTTTAACATAAATGAACGTATGGTCATAAATCTGAGATACGAAAATATTCCAGTACCCCAATAAATATGAAAAATTTTTGGAACTTTTAAATGCCATACATTATTTAATGAGTTAATATATTGTTCCATTTTAATATATATATGTTAATTCCATATAATTAATTAAATTTTTATTTTTATACTCTATAATATATGGTAGTATTGCCATATTTAATGCGGTATATCCTTTATCAATTTTTGTTCGTACCATTAAACCCGTCCATGATGATGGAGATTTAAGAAAATATTTAATAAATCCATTAACATTAATTAAATTATAATCATAAAATGGAATCCCCGCATATTGACAATCATGATATAAAATCAAATCAAATTTATCATAAAGAGCATTAATTGATAGTGTTCTACATGCTGTAAATTGATCAACAAACAATAGATTTGGTTTTAATTCTGGAATAACTAAATTATGATAATAATTAAAAATTTCAAATTTTTTATCATCGGATAATTCTTTAAGATGTGTAAATATTTTAACTTCATTTAAGTCATGATAAATTACATCAATATTTTTATATTTATTTCTAATGTGGTCAATCCATTCCTTATCACTTTCAACACCTAATAATTTGGTTTTATAATTAAGAAAAACGGGTGTTGAATTATCTCCGATTCCTAATTCAAGTACAAATGCTGGTGTATACAATTCCATTACCGCTTTTATTATTGGTTGATGTGTTGACCATTCATAACCATTATTGATATTCATATTACTTTTATTTTCCAATTAATATATTAATTACTGTATCTGAAACATTTTCAACCAAATAATCATTAGGTACATACCATTTATTTCCTCTATTAATTGCCGAATAAAATGCTTCAACAATATTTTCCGTCTTAATACCACACAATATATTTGAACCACACTCGATTGTTTCTTGTCTTTCAGTACTTTCTCTTATTGTTAATGTTGGTACACCAAAAATACAACATTCTTCCTGTACAGTTCCACTATCAGAAATAACACACATTGCATTTTTTTCTAATTTAATAAAATCAAAAAACCCTAATGGATGTGAAACAAGTATATTTTTATTTAAAATAATATTAAATTTTTCAAGTTTATTTTTTGTTCTTGGATGTAATGAAAAAACAACACAATAATTTTCCGAAATTTCATTAATTGCATTAATTATGCTTTTTAAGGATTCTTTATTATCAACATTTTCTGTTCTATGTGCTGTTACCAACACAAATTTACCATCTTCTAAATTCCACTCATGCATTATAACGCTTTTATTAATATCATTCTCAAACTTATTTAATACTTCAAATATTGGATTACCAATTTTAAACACATAATTTTTATGATGTCCTTCATTTAAAAGATTTTGTTTGCTGTTTTCAGTATATGGTAAATTATATTTGGAAATACTATCAATAATTCTTCTATTTGCTTCTTCTGGTAATCTTTCATCATAACACCTATTTCCAGCTTCCATATGATATACTGGAATTTTATATTTTTCGGCAACAATTGATAATAATCCCGAATTTGTATCTCCCAATGTTAATATCTTATCTGGTTTTTCGACTTTCAATACTTTTTCAAATTCTAATATTGCATTTCCTAAAAAATCACCAAATGACTGACTTTCTTTTTCAAAATAATAATTAGGTTTTCTTATTTTCATTTCATCAAAAAATCTACCACTTAAATTATAATCATAATTTTGATTTGTATATATTAAGACATGATTAACCAACATATTTAATTTTTCAATTATTATGCTTAACCTAATTAATTCAGGTCTTGTTCCAGTTATTGTTAATATTTTCATTAAATAATAATTTTATTTGGATTTGCTTTAATTATATTTTCTTTTGCTGTTGTTTCTGCATATAAATTATGATTAATATTTCTCAGTTTATTAGAATTTTTATTATTATATGAAAATTGTTCGTGTGTTTGATGAATTACCACAACACTATCAACAAACACAACATTCATTTTTTTTCTTCTTACTCTTTCTAAAAATTCAACATCATCCCTTTCAATACCATATGCATATCTTTCATCAAAACCATTTAATTCAATTAAATCTTCTTTTGTAATTGCGGTACAAAAATTTATTGCTGCAGGTCTAAATATTCTATGAGCATACCATTGACCATCATTATTATCATTAATATTAATTTTAATTAATTTATTGATTTCAAAAGAATAATTATTATTCCAATTAATTTTTTTTAGGACATTTACAACATTTTTATTTATTACTGAATACACCAAATATTTATTTTTTTCAATATTGTTAATAACGTGTTGAAAAACATCATCATAATGAAAACATTCAGGATTTTGTAATATAAAAATATCACCAGAACAATAACCAAAAGCAATATTAAATGGAATACATGGATTTGTATGTTTTTTATTTTCTTTATCAATTCGAATTGTTTTTAAAAACTTAAATTGTTTTTCCAAATCATCAATTCTATGTTCATCATCACTCCCATCATCAACAATAATTACCTCAAAATCTTTATATACACTCTTATTTATACTATGAAGCGTATTAATTAAATGTTGTTTTCGATTATAATATGCCATTGCTACTGATATCATTAAATATTTTTTTAGTTAAAATAATTTTTACATAATTTACAAAAAAGATAATTATAATTTAAATAATTATTATGATTTAATAAATTATTAAATTTTTGCGCCACACCGCCACCAGCATACCAATGATATCCAATTGCATTTTCAGGAAAATCAGTAATATTTATTGCACAATTCTGATGAAAACAATCACCAATATTTTTATTATTATAATGATATACTACATCCATTGGTAAATTAAAAAATTTTAAATGTGGATATTTTTCAATTGCAAACGGTAAAATTTTTTGCCCATAACAACCATATGATTTATATAAATCATATACATTTAAAACACCATATGCTTGATATGCATAATGTTTTTCAAATTTAAATGTATTATAAAAAATATCTTTAAAAAAATCGTTTTCGGATGTAGATGCCATTAAGCCAATTGATATATATTTGGTTTGACAAATAACAACATTAATATTTTCTTTATTCCATTGATTATATAATTCATCTATTGGTTTAAAAAATAAAATATCCATATCTGAATATATTCCCCCATTTTTATACAACTGATACCATTTAAATAAATTACTTTTTCCAGATGGTGTAATGTTTTTAAATCTATTAAGTTCAACTTCTTCAGTATTCCATTTTATTATATTAATATTTAATTCTTTTATTTTTGAAAAATAATCTAAACCTTCATAAAACCAAAAATCCTGTCTACGTCCTGCTTTAATAAAATCAGGAGTTAATTCAGGAGTTAAAACAGTTTTTTCATTACAATATAAATCCATTTGCCAATCTGGATTCATTTTTCTAAATGAAAATAAGGTCATATATCTCATCCAAGACAATTTATCATTTTCCCAATAAAAAAATATTCGTTTGGGTATCATAGTTTATTTATTTTTCTTGCTAAATACCAATTCCATTTTTTATTTATTTTCATAATTTCAAAACCAACATTTTCTAAAAGCAATAATGATGTTTTTGTTAATTCAATCCAATCAGGATTTTTTCTATCATGAAAACTAATTGTTATTTGATCAATATTTTTAAAATCTTTTATATCCAAACTATGTAATAACGGATATTCAGCACCCTCAATATTAATTTTTAATATTGAAATCTGATTAATATTATATAATTTACAAAAATTTTTCCAAGAAAGTACAGGAAATTCGATACCGTCTTTATTATTAAGAAAAACCGATGAAGAAAATCCAATATCTTTTATAAGTGTTTTACCATCAAATGCACCAATCAATCCCTTAAATAATTCAACACCAATAATTTCATTTTCAAATGGGTCAACACCAATAATTCTTTTTTTTCCAATAAAAAAAGAAGACCAATCCCAATTTAAGCATCCAATATCAATAACACATCCATTGTGTTCAAAAACTCTTGAATCAATTGTTGAATAATCACGTCCCTTTATGGTTTGAATTAAAGTGTTTTTATTTTCCATTATTTATAAAATAATTTTTTATATAGTTTTTATTTTTTTTAGAATTAACAAAACGCCCTTCCATCCATTATCTATATTAAATTCTTTATTAATTAAGAAATATTTTAAAATAGCTTCTTTTATTGGAATAATATTTTCGGTATCAAACACTTCATATTTTCCTGCACGCTGTATTGCTAATTCCAGAAAAAAAACACCATTGGGTTTTAATATTCGATTAGTCTCTTTTAAAAAAACATCTAAGTACAATACATGATCAATGGCATTGCAAAAAGCAAAATCAAATATATAATCAGGAAATTTTAATTGATGGAAATCACCATATAAAACATGTTCATTTTTTTCCCCCGGTTCAATATCAATACCAATGGCAAGTGCATTTAATTTTTTAAATGCACGAACCTCCCCACCCAATCTGGCAGCAAGACAAATTATACTTTTTTCTTTAAAATCAAACAAATTTTTATATCTATCTAACACAATTTGTTCATAACGTTTATCATTTCTTATAATTTCCTTCAAATGAGTATGTAATTTATCTGATTGATGTTCTATATAACTCTCATAATTTAAATATTCTCTCTTTTTTATATTGTCTGTCATTAATATTATTTTAAAACACCTTTTATTTTATAATTTTAACTAAAATTTAAAAACATATATTATTCGTCTGCGATTTGTATGATTAACTAAAAGAATTTTTTTTGGCATTATATTGTTAGTCCACTTTCTTATTATTTCATCATCAATATTATGATGATTCAAATCATTTGGTGAATTCCATTTATATGGAAACGATAAAATTGCATTTTTACTTATTCTCATAATTTCATTAAAGACTTTACTTTGTTTTTTATTTTCAAAATGTTCAAATACCTGCAATGCCACAAAAACATCATAATATTTATCAGATATGTTCCAAGGTAAAGATGTAGCATCTTGAATATAATTTTTATTTTTTAAATTTTTGGTGTCAATATATTCTAATTGTAAATCCATATTATCACTAATATTTGTTAAATTAATTTTATATGCTCCAAGTTCAAGAATTGTTTGGGGATTAAGTTTTCTAATTTCGTTAATTACAGGATACATATATTTCCATCGACCCGACCATGAATTATTCCAATAATCATCATTTAATAGATTCATTTTATTTATTAACGATGTTCTACATAAATATTTAATATTCAACATATGTATTTACTATTTTATTTATTTTAATGCTTTGATTATTACCAATTAATTTCTTATATTCTTTTCTTATTTCAGAATTTGCCCCAAATAAAATATTTTGAGTTAAACTATCTTGATGCATTCGTCTGTAAAATAATGGTTTGTTTATTAATTTTTCCTTTATTATAGATAAACCCCTTTTTAATAATTCGGTGTCTGCAGCACACATCCAAGATTCATATCCACCCAATTTATTATATAATGATAATTTAAATAATCCAACACCATGTGGATATCTGATAAAATTTATGTTTTTTTGAATAACATTTTTAATTAGTATTAAATATTTAAATCTAATAATATTATAATTATCAACAAAATACATTATTTCATTAATCATTTCTGGTTTCATAATATCATCACCATCAAAACGAATAATATTCTCATTTTTTATAATATCCAATAACGTGTTTGATGTAATATATGTGCCCATGTTATTATCCATCATAAATATCCTAAGATTTCTATATTTATGTTTGATTTCAAGCAATTTATTTAATGTGTCCTGACAAGCATCGACACCCACCAATACCTCAAAATTATTATTATTAATAAAATATGTCTGATTTTCAATTGAATTTAAAGTTTCTTCAATATACTTTTGTGTTTGATATGCTGATATTATTATTGATATTGGTTTTTTATTTTCTAAAATTGGAAGACATCCGTTGTCCATAATACCTAATCTTCGTTCATTACGACCAAACAAATTAAGATTAATTTGTTTTTTATTCTCATCACCATGAATTCTTAACTTATCTCTTTCATTCATTAATTTAATTATTTTATTTTTTTTTTTCAATAAAAACAAGTTGCCGATGTCTTAATTCGATTCTTTTTTTTACTTCATTAATGCTTATTTTTTGTTTTTTCATTCTAAAAATCAATATTTCATAACATTATAATTAATGTTTTGTCGTGAACTAAAATATTTGGGGTATTTTTTTAATTGTAAATTCAAATTTAATTCAGGAAATGCATCAATATGCACAACACGATAATTTTCAATTTTTTTTAATAAATATCCATTTTCTCTTATTCTTTTATTTAATTCAAAATCCCAAAAAATTTTTGTATTGGGTTCGGTAATCCAGAAATTAATTTTATCAACAATGCTTCTTCTATGCATATTTACACAAGTTGCTTTATCAACATCACCAAAAACAATTCCATTATATTCTTGTTTATTACGAATTTCCAATACATTCCAAACACCATTCCTTTTTAACATTAATTGACCAATTTGTGGAAAATTATCCATTATTTCAACCATTTTTTTTAAAAAATGCGGTGTTATTGGTGGACAATCATTATCCCATTGCATTGTATATTCACAATCTTCATCGAGATTTTCATAACCGAGCTTAGTACCACCAAAATCACCAAGATTTTCATTAGAATATATTGGTTTGATTTTATAATAGCTTTCTTTTACTAAAGATTTTATCCATTGTCCAGTACCATCTGTTGATGCTTGATCAATTACCATCATTTTATAATTATCATATCCAGCCAAACGATCAATTTCACGAATTGTTAATGTTGTATATTCAAGACGATTAAATGCCCTAATTATTATATTAACTTTCATTTTCTTTTTATATTAAAAATTATTCACCAAACCTTGATTATAATCAACATATCCACCACCAACATCACTATATCCTGCTTTTGGTTTCACTAATGTTGGTAAAAAAACATATGCTTTATATATATTATGACTTTGTAATAATGGCTGTAATATATCTGCTGGCTCTTTCCATATTTTTAATCTTTCTAAAAAATCAACAAAAATATTACTATTATAACCCAAAGCATATGCACATTGTGTCCATTTGGTTTTAATTAATTCATAATCAAAAGTATTGTAATTTTGTTTTGTTATTTTAATTGTTTTGTCTCCCGTTATCATTTCAAAACTACCCCAATCAAATTGGTTATTTCCACCCAAATACAATAAATTCCAATTATCGGGTAAATATTCAATTTTTTTCCAAAATCTTTCATTTATATTATCATTTAAATGAACATCATCCTCAAAAATCAATATACTTTTATATTTTTTTAATATTGCATCTTCGAAAATTTTAATATTTGTTAATAAATTACCATATGCACCAGCATGTCGATTTAAACCGGGTTGAAAAATATCTTTTCCGTTAATTGCTTCAAATCTTTCAACCGTTAAAAAATGTTTTAGAAATTCTTTGCTCATTTCTTCCCATCTATCAGTTCTGTGTGTTAGATTCAAACAATAAATATGATCAAAAAAATTATTAAGTGTTTTCATATTTATATATAGCTACAAATTATGTTTTTTTCTAATTGCCATTATTGCATCTATTTCACTGTTTGTATTAGAAGTGATGCCTTCGTCTATATAATATGCAAAAAACTCATTATTTTGCACCGCAACTCCCTTATCACCATTTTTTAGCATAGTTAGCCAAAGGTCATAATCTTGAAGCCGTTTTAAATTTTCATCAAATCTTGGAAATTTTTCTCTGCGAATTAATGACATTGTTGAAATATAATTTGTTACTTTTAGTCTTTCGACATTAAATGGTATTGTTGGTATTATAAAATTTTGTTTCAGTGGATGATTAACACTATCAACAACAATTCCAATATACCCGCTATAAGCATATGCTGCATTTAAATTTTTATTTAATGCATCCAATAATTTTTCAAGATAATTTTTTGGTAAAAGTATATCATTATCACAAAAAAATACAAATTGTTGTGTTGATCTATCAAAACCATTATTTCTTTTTTTTGGTGCACCACCTAAATCATCATTAATAATTATTTCAATTGGCTGATTTGCCTCAATTAAAGGAAATACATAATTTTCAAAAAAATCTTTTCTCAACTTATCTCTTGTTGTTGGAATTATTACAGATATTGGTAATCCATCATTATATTTTATAATATCAATCATTTTTCCACATTTTATTTCTAATTATTCTTGAAATGCTTATTTCAGACACACCATATTTTCTCGCAAGAAATTGATAACCATCTTTTTTCAATATGTTGTTAAATTTAAACATACGAATTTCTTGTACTTGAATATTATTTAATTTAGCATTTATATTATTTTCACCACACATATTTAGACCATTTAAATGCCCCTCGACTTTTCTGGCAAGATTATAAATTTTATTGCTGAAATATTTAAAATAATAATCCAAATATTGTTGTTCAACATCATGTAATTGATTTTTATCAAAAATTTGAACAATTATTGAAAACATAAAATTCTGCGAACCATATTTATTCCAAGCATGCTGTAAATAAATATTATAATGCTTATTATTATTTAATAAATGTATATGATGACTCCAACGATTTTTATAATCATAAGCACTGCCAATATAAAACTTACCATCTACCAAATTTAATATTTGATATATTGAACGTGGACTTGCTTCAAAATAATCAGGAAAATCATTTTTTATTCTAATTGCATTAGATTTCATTCTTCATACGTAATTGGCAATTCATCTTTATATTTTTCAACAAATTGTTGTCTGTTTTTTTCCCATTCTTCATTTGTTGCACCCACAGATTCATGTAGTATTCTTATATCTGTTATAACACCAATATTACAACCCTCAAGGTAATTATTAAAAACCATCGGAATTTCATAAAAATGAAACCCTTTAAATTCTTCATCAAACTTATGCTCAATATTATTACAATCAACAGCCATAAATAATCCATCAATTAATATTACTGGTTTAATATATCCTTTTCTTGGTGGTGCATATTCACTTACCCATGTTGAAATGCCATTGGTGTGCTCTACGACTCCATACATTTTAGTTCTGTCAGTCCACCAGCAACCATTATCGGCAAGATATGTTGTACCAGCTACGCCAATTATTGAAAAATTCGAATAATTGAATTTATTAAGCAATATTTTACCCCAATTAGATGTTTTTATGGTTATGTCTGGATGAGAAAACACCATAATTACATTATCTCCGTTATGTTCAGCAATTGCTCTATTATAAACTTCAGAAAGTGAATATTGGTTATAATTAACATAACACACAACATCATAATTTACGCCAATTGTTTTATGAATATGATTAATAAATTCATTATTTTTTTCATCACCTAAATGTGAAGAAAATACAACAACTATTTTATTTTTTAAATTTTTTTTCATAATTATTATTTACATCTGCAAAAATTTTGAAAACCAGCATAATTTAAATCATAAGGACTTACGTTTTTTGGCATTATTTTTAATCCACAACAAGGACATTCATTTGTAAATCCACCAACTTCATTCAAATCATAAGGATTTATGTGTTTTGGTTTTTTTCTATATTTCATTTTAATTAAATGTCAAATGGAATATTCATTTTATTAGGGTCGATTTCCATATTTTGAAGGAAATGTTCTTTTTCTCTTTCAAGTTTTTCCATTTCTTCTTTAAACTTTTTACTTTTAAGAAAATTTTTAATTTTCCCTTTTGTTCGCAATGTTAATTTTTTCATTATTTTGTAATTACTTCAACAACAATAATAAAAACAACAATAATAACAATTGTTAAACCAATAACAAACCAATCCCAAAAATCATCCTTTTTCATTTTTTTCCTGAATTATATATTTTTTACCTTTAAATACTTTTTCAAATTCTTCACGCTCATGATTTTTTCTACGTTCTTCATCTTGTTTTATTCTCATAGCTTCTTTTTCCCAATAACTATAATATTCTTCAAAAGTTGGCATATTTATTTTTTTATTAATTTAATAAAATAATTTTTACAATCGCAAACCTAATAAAATTAAATTAAAATGTCAAGGATTATTGTTTTTTGTATGCAATTAATAATGCTTCATAATCCGCTTTGACTTTTGTGAGTGGAAATGGTATTCTTATTAATGCACCATCAGGTATATCAAATTCTGATACATAATTACCATTTGCATATAAAATAAGAAAATCATAAAATGGATTTCCATAATACTTTTGTGATAATTTATCCATTCTGCTAAATTCAGAATTCCAATACTCATATTTATCACTTGAATTTACAGGTAATTTAACAAACGGCATTGAATCTGTTGTTCCATCACCATTTTTTAATATTGAATATCTATTATAATCTATATATGGCATAATTATTATTTTATTTATTCGAATGATTCTACTTTACCCAAACCCACCTTGGTTTCATATGCTGCAAGCAAATTCTTTTGTTCTGTTGTTAATATACCATCAATATAACTTTTTTGATCATCAGCAACTTTTGAAGGTAATTTATACATACCACTATTACTAAATGTAGAATTTGCATAATAATTAAATGATACTGCATTCTGCAGAGCATCGATAGGTCCTTTCAACGACTGACCACCAATTATTTTTATTTGTAACGTAACTTTAGCAATCATTGGCTGCATACCAAAACCCTCTGGGTTCATATCCCATGTGGTTTCATTATAATCAATTGTAACATTTTCAATAATTATTTTTGTATAGAAAAAATCCCCAATTCTTAAAATACAAATAGGTTGACGACCAAAAACAGAATTTTTTGCCCTTAATATACCATTATTATCAACAGTTGTAGTATTTCTTATAGCTGAACCCTGTCTTGTACATTGCTGTAAAAAAGTTAATCTTTTATGAAAATCTTCTGGTGTTTGTGAATGAAATACAGGATAATAATAATTACCACCAACTGATTGAAATCCATGAAGAATTCCAGTATCACCAGCACCATTTTCATCAACACTTCCTCTTTCCTGATATATGCAAGAATTATTTTGTTTTTTTAATTCTCTAATTTTTGTTCTAATTGCATTAAGTTCTATTGTTATATTTTCAATTGTTGTTATGTCATCAGATGATAATTCTGGTTTTTTTGATTCTGATTTTCTTTCATTTTTTCTAATTTCAATCAGAGAATATCTTTCATTTTTAGTATCTTCTTCAGGAATTGCTGCTGCAGTTGCATTACTATCGCTTGCTTTTTCATCACCAGTACTTGCCGTTACGTCATAAGTAACTTCAATTCCCAATTCATTAATATTTTTACTAAACATTGCTTCCAGTCTTTTTTCAACTAAAATTTTTGTAGCATCTGCTCTTCTTTTACCCAACGCCAAATTATATTCACTACCTTCTATCTTATCTTTTGCATTTGCTTCAGTATATAATTTAGATGCACCACCAACAATATAAACACTATATAATGGTCTATTTTTTTCATCATTAAAAAATCTAAAAAGTTCGTTATTTAATTTAGAATTACCAAATTCATCATTTAATCCAACTTGATTATATTGTGAAAAATTTGCTGGTAATAATGAGGGATTAAGTATCCAAATAGTTTTACCTAAAATTGTTCCATTATCTGTAAGACCAGTTATAAAAAATATGTCTCTATTTAAATGATAACACGTAAAATCACCACCAGATGCACATCCATCATATATTTCATAATGATATTTTATATATAAATCATCAATAATGGTATTAAGATTATCTCCTATTCTTGGAATATCATTTGGAAATGCTATTCTTATTGAAGATGGAGCAATATTTTCAGGTTCAACAATTTCCATACTTCCTTTAATATCTTCAATTTGTTTTAAAAGTGCAGTTTCTCTTGCTTCATAATTTTCAACCGAAACAAATTTATCAACATAATTATCACCACCAAATGCAAAAAATTCAGCAATTTCTCTTTGTTTATCAATACCTTTATAATTTTTTAAATGTTGTGGATAATCAACAAGCAATGTAAAGGTAATTGTTGCACTTCTTTCTGAATTTATATAATTATACATTGGTTCATTTCTACCAACCATAACAGTTGGTTCAAATTTAGCTGTTGCTGTTTCATTTAACTCTAAATTATATGGAGGAAACCACATAATTCGTCCATTGAACGGTCCGACTTCACACGCTGAAATTGGTGAACCATATTCATCATCAATAATACCATAAGCACCTTTACTTATAACTCTAACAGCAAGATTTTCAATTGAAAACATTAAATTTTTATTATCAATATTTCCAGTTTTTTTATTTATTGTGGGATGAATACGTGGCAATACTGTATTATAAATTACCGAATTTTCATTTCCACCATAAACTTTATTACCATTAAATCTAATTGCTTTTGCAAATCTATCATATTGATCTAATACCGAATGTTGACGAATACCCCTTTTACCTGAAATTTGAGCATCCTGCGCATATTTACTATTATTTGCTTTCCATAAACCAGCACCATTAAAACCAACTAAATTATTATTGCGTGTAAATGCTTTTCTTGTAATATCAACAACAGCACCTTCGGTTGCATTTAATAAATTTCTGGTATATTCCAATAAACCACTTCTTAAATTAAACGGATTAAAATATGATAAATCACCAGAAATATTATTATTACCAACATTAATATCATCACCACGAAATTGTTTTATTTTTTCAGTTGCTTCTGGTGAAATACCATCACGACCCCAAATAAGTTTATTTTCAATATTATTATTAGTAAATTCAAGAGTACTACTAATCCAATCATTTTCCAATTCACTATTAAATGCTGAAATAAATGTTTTATTTGTTGTTCCCAAATAAAATTTAATAAAATCATTATCTGGTGCATATTCTGAAGAATATGTTTCATCAATAATTAATGAATTAATCATATTTTTATTTGCATCAATAATTGAATTTGATTTTAATAAACTAATATTAAATATTGTATAGGGATTAAAAATTTTATTATTAAAATCAAAAAACTTTTTATCATCCTTACCACTACCAATTTTTTTATCTTTACCACCTAATATAACACTTCTACTAAAAATTTCTGTATCAGCCTTTTCAGCATAATCATAAAAAGTTTTATCGGTATTATTTTTTCCTTGTTTAAATATATTTTTATTAATTGCTGAATATAAAAAACCTAATTGTCCCGTACCAGTATTTTTAATAAAATCACTATTACTTGGGTCTTTACTAAATGGATAATCTTTTATTGGATATGTATAAAATATTTTATCAAGAAAATTTTCAAATATTATATCATCAGCTTTCTTCGTAATTCTCATATCGTTATATAAAGTAAAAAGTTTAGTATTTTTATTTTTATCAAATAAATTACTAACTTTAATAACTGGAAATGTTTGCTGTGCAAGATGCGACATTGAATTTAATGCAAACTGTTTACCTAACATAATAAGACCAACTTCTGTTAATGGTGTTGGTGTTGTTATAAGTCTACCATAAACAGTATTTTTAAGATTATATGATTTAAATGGTGTAATTCCAGCAATAATACTATTAATAGCACCAACAACTTTATCTACACTTCTTGCATTCTGAAGAGGATATTCAACATCGGGAGTATATAAATTACGTGAATATAAAACATTTCTAATATTATTTGAATTTGTTAATAACCTTGAAGTAGTAATACCATTAATATTATCCGATGCCATTAATATTTATTTTTTATAAATACTTGCAAATTAAATTTATTAATTCTAATTTTACCTTGGGAAAATATACCCTTTTCAATATAAAATTTTATATTATTATATAAAATAATTATTGGGTGATAAGTTAAATGAAAAAAAATAAATAAAAAAATAAATAAAAAATTTAATAATTTCTTTTAAATTAAGTAATTAAAATATATCTTTGAATAAATAATGAAATTTCGGAGAAATTTAAATATAGTTATCCTATAAAACAAGTTTTGATTAAATTCGAAGAAATTAATCACAAATCATTGTAAATTTGTTTTTTGTTTCGAAGAAACGAAGAAAGAGTTTTTGGAAAAAAACTTGTCAAAGTTACAATATTTTAAATTAGAAAACAAGTGTTTTTAATTTATGTTGAAAAATAAATATTAATTTTATTATACTGCTTGACCTGTTCTTGCACGTTCTGTTTTTTGAATTGCAGCATTAACATTATAAGTTTTTTGCATAAATTTTTGACCATCAATATTTAATGTAATATCATTTACAACAGCTAAACGTTTATCAGCAAATTCTACTTTTAATGGAGTTTTCATAAGATTAGCTAAATCACTTAACATACTACCGCCTTTAATATTCATATTTGATATAGATGCAATTGCATTTTCTACAGCAATAAAATCATTTTTACTTCCAGATAGAACAGTTTTAATATTATTAAATGCTAAACCTATTTTTTCAATACCTTCTGAATGTTTTGTCATTCTTGCCAGTGAATTATTAAAAGCAAACATAGATACAATACCACCAGCACCCATTGCTAATGTAATTGCACCAACACCAGCAGCAACACCAAGTAATTGTTTTCCAGCACCAGTACCAGATTCATTCATTTTTCCAATGCCTTCAGCCATTTTACCAATACCAACTGTTGCTAATCTAATACCAAAACCAATACCAACTATGGCAGCACCTACTGCTAATATTGGTATTGCTGCTCCAGCAGATGCTGTTCCAACTGCAGCTAATCCAATTGCTGCAAGTGGAAAAGTAATTGCAAGTGTTTTTGCAATACTTGCTAATGATTTTGCTTGTTCAGGTGTTAATTTAGCCATTGAATCAGCAAGTTTACTAATTCCTTGTGCTGCAAACATAATACCAGCACCAGTACCAGCCATTGCTGCACCAATACCAGCACCAGTACCAAGTGCTTTCATTCCTTTACCTTTTGCAAGTGCACCAGCACCAATACCTTTACGTTGTTCAAATAAACCACTTCCGCTTTCAGCAGTTTTTTTAAGAGTAGTAATACCTTTACCACGACCTAAAATACTTGGTAATGAACCAATTAAACCACCTACTACTTTTTGAAGTCCCAAAGTAATAGTTTTCCACATTACACCAGCACCAATAAATAATGCAATTACTTTTATCCAACCAGCAGGTCCTTTGGTAATTGCTTCAGTGAATTTAATTATATATGGTCGTGCCCAAACTAATACACTATTTACTGATTTAAGTATAGGTAATAATGCGGTTTTTAATTCCGCAATTGTTGCTTTAAATGCTTCATCAAATGTTTGTGCAGATTTTGCACGTTCTTCTAACAATATATGTTCTTTAGTAAAAGCATTTGCTTGTGTTTTTGTTAAACTGGTAATATCTTTCATTTGACCAGCAAGTTGAACTTCAAATCTACCAGTTTCTTTATTAAATATAGCTGCACCTTCAATTAATTCTTTTTCTTTATCACTTAAACCCATACCACCCATTTGTTGACGCATTCTTTGTATTTCTGCTTGTCTTTCAGCCATTTCAGTTAATGCACCTGTTTCCATTCCAAGAGATTTAGCTACTGCAGCAATTCTATCTCGATCAGCAGGACTTATGAATTTTTCAAATACTGTTTTTCCAGCACTATCAGTTACTTTTCTAAATGAAACAACACCTTTAGTCATATCAGCAATTTTTTCAGTAAATTTAGCTGGATCATTACGAGATAAGAATAACATTTGAAATGGGTCAGTTTTTGCAAATTCACCACCCATAATTTGTAGATTTGCAGCTAAATCAATAGCACCTTCAAGAGTTTTTGCAATATCAGCAGCATTAAGTGCCTGACTTATATCAATTCTAAACTTTTCAGCATACATTGCCATTTGTGCAAAACCTTTAACACCTTGTTGAAAAGTATAAGTATTTAATCTTTTAAAATTATCATTAACGTTTTTAAGAACTTTTGTTGTATTAACACCCATTCTTTCTGATGTATCAACAACACCTTGAACATAATTCATTGTAGCTTTTGCATCAAAACCCATTAATTCAAATTGTGCACCAAGTTTTGTTGCCTGTTCAATGCCAAGTCCAGTACCTTTACCAATTGCAGTAATATCTTTAACCATATCCGCAGATAAAACACGTGCCCTGCCAGTTTCATCAGCATAGCCACCCATAATTGTTCCAATATCTTCAAGGCTACCACCCAATCTTGCCACAAATCCAGCAGATTGTTCGAATGATGTTCGCATTAATTCAGCTTTAGTACCTGACATTCCAAGACTAAGAATTGTACTTTTTATTATTTTATCGGATTGCATTAAATATTGCCATCCAATTTTTAATTGATTATTAAAATAACCTAAAACACCAAGTAATGCACGTCTTGTTTTTTGTTCTTTAGTTAACTCAACATTAATGTTTTGTTGTGTTTTTTCAAGTTCTTTTAATATTTTTTCTTCTTCATCAGATAAATCATTACCTTTAGTTTTTAATTCATTAATTAATTTCTGATTATTAGTATTAATTTCTGATTGTCTTGCTCTGGCAGTATCATAATCTGTAACAGCAATAGAAAGTTGTTTTTCTTGCTCAAGCAATCTATTTAATTCTCTAAGTTGTTCTATTATTTTTTTATTATCATCAGCCATAATAAAATATTATATTTAATATAAATACAAAAGACAGTGTTTTTTATTTTCTTGATTTAAAATTAAATTTACTTTGTGCTTGTTCTTGTAACTTTTTAATTTCATCATTTTCTCTTTCAAGTAAAAATAAAAAATGTCGTCTGCGATATATTGGTAGATTTTCTATATAATCTGCTTGAAACTTAGCATGTTTGGTCAATATATATATTTCTTCATTGACCATTTTTTTATACTCACCTGCTAAGTGCTTGGGAAAAAAAAATCTAAGCCGAGTGTTAAATAAGCATCAAATTTATAACCATCTTTAGTAGTAAATTCATATTTCATATCAACATCAGGACTAACATCCATTATTTTTCTGCGAATAGTAAGTGCATCCAGAGCTGGCATTGCATCAACAAATTTATCAATATATAATCTGTCGGTTTTTTCATTAATTGCAATAATATGTGCTTTTAATTTCATTGTACTATATTGACTAAAATCCTCACCATATGCTTCTTTAATTGATTCGGCTTTTTTAAATAAAAGATTATCATCACCAGAACTAATTAATTTAAAAGTAATTATTTTTTTACGCATTGGTAATTCAACTTTAAAAAAACCTAATTCATCGGGTAATTCTTTAACTTCTTTATATTTAAGTTTTAATAAATCAACTTTAGTTGGAAAAGCAACACCAGTCCTTGGATCACTTACTTGTACACTATATTCCGGACCATAACTTGAAGTACGAAGAAATAAAATAATAGCATTTCTATCACCAGCTAATAAATCTTCAACAACAACGCCTTGTGTTTTAATTTTTCTTTTTAATAAAATATCTAAAATAATACCACTATCAAGTAATGATGGTGTAGTAAGCATGTCTTCATCTCTCGATGTCATATATTCAACATTAACTTCAGATAATCCATTTAGATAAAATAAACCTTTTGATGGTAATTTAATAATTTCATATGATGTCATTAAATCAGGGTCTGTTTCTCTTAACATTGTTTTTTCAAATTCCTGCGGATTAAAATGAGTTGGTTTTGGTATTGCATTAGCACTTATAATTGGATTATTTTTTCCAGTAATATTACCAGTTCCTTCTTTATATTTTTTTAATATATCAGAAATTTTTTCTTTTGGTGGTAATTGTTCTTCTTGTCCCATTTTTTATAAATTTTTATATTTTATTATTGTTTTTTTAATAAATACTATAAAAAAAATTTTATTTAATTCAAGATTTTTATTTTAAACTCGTATTAATATATATGGTTGATAATATTTTATATACTTACTCTTTTTTAATGTAAAAATTTAAATAAAATGATGGAAAAAAATTTAATAATTGTAATTTATGTTGGTGTTGCTGGTGTTAGAAGTGAAGATATTCCTCATTTTGTAGAAAAAATAACAAAAAAAATTGCACCATCAACATTTGAAGGTGAATTAATTATTATTCCAACACAATCACTTGATACTAAAATTGAATGTATTAATCCTAAATATATTACAAACGAAGAATTAATTAAGGAACACACAGAAATGGTGAAAAATTTAAAAGAACAACTTCAATTTAGATTAGATATTTTAAAAGATAAAAATAATGAATAAATTAAAAATAGGAATTGATATTAATGAAGTATTAAGAGCCAAGTGGCTTCAGTTTGATAAATTTTATGTACAGGAATTCGGAGAAGAAGGTGTTCCTAAAGAACAACCATATGTTTATGATTTTTTTAATACTTATAAGTGGAATGACAGGGTGGAAATCATTAAAGAATTAAAAGAACCAGAAGATATGCCAGATGATATTAATCCAATTCATTATAAAATTGATGAAAATACTGGCGAAGCAAATGCAGATATTTTTTTATTTAAAAAAAATGAAGAAATTAAATTAAGTGCAAAGGAAGTATATAATCGTTTTATGTATGAAGACTTTACATTCGAAATTTTCGGTAGTGCATCAATGATGTATAAAAACATGGACCTTCATGTTAATAAGTTCATTGAAAAATATAAAAATACTGTAGATTTTATTATTTTTTCAAAGGAAAATCAATTCAGTGTGCCATCAACACTATTTTTCTTAAGTAAAATAAGAAGTAGATTCAATAACTATCGTTTTGTTGAAAACAATGGGGAAATCTGGGATAATGTTGATGTATTCATAACAACAGACCCGGAATTTCTACAATTAATTCCTGAAGGAAAATGGGTAATTAAATTAAAAAGACCATATAATGAAAATTTAGGTAATGATTCAATCATTTCTGTACTTCAATTACATGATTTATTTGAAAATGAAGAATTTGAAAAATTAATAAATTATATAAAACCAATAATAAAATGAGTGAAGAACTATTAAATAATGAAGCACAAAAAGCTGAATTAGAAAAAATTGAAAAGATTAAAATATCTTTAGATAAACTTGTAAATAAGAAATCAAAATTCTTATTCTGTATGCCAGAATCTCAAAGTCCTGTTGCAAGTATATATGAAATTTATTTTCATGCAACAATTGTAAAAAATATGGGTTATGATGTTTTTATTTTAGTTGAAAAGGGCGACTATGTTGTACCAACTTGGATTGAAAAAGAACTTACAAATCATAAATTTATTTCAATGAGTGATCCAAAATTAACGGTAGGTCCTGAAGACATTATGATTATTCCTGAAATATATTCAAATGTAATGGAACAAACAAAAAATTTACCTTGTGTTAGAATTGGCTTACTTCAATCTGTTGATTACATGATAAATGCTTTAATTCCGGGAACTGATTGGAAATCTTTTGGTATTAATGATATAATTACAACATCATTAACACTTAAAGAATGGATTGAAACATTTTATGGTAAAAATAAATTTAATATTAAAACATATAATGTGGGCATTCCCGAATATTTTGAAAAATCAAAAATACCACAAAAACCAATAGTGTCTATTATTGGTAGAAATGCTAACGAAATTTCAAAACTCGTAAAATTATTTTTTAACAGATTTCCACAATATAGTTGGATAACATTTGACCCTATGCTTACTAAAAGTAAACCACCACAAGCAATGAGAAGGGTTGATTTTGCAAAAAGATTACAAGGTAATTTTGCTGCAGTTTGGATTGACAGAATAGCATCATTTGGCACTTTTCCTCTTGAGTGTATGAAATCAGGTGTTGTTCCAATTTCTTTAAAACCCGATATTATACCAGAATATATACTTGAAAGAGATGAAAACGGCACTGTTATTAAAATTATTGAAAATGCTGGTGTTTGGGCAAATAATTTTTATGATCTACCAATACTCATTGGTGAAATAATAATTAAATTTTTAGACGATAATATTATTCCTGAATTATATGAATCAATGGAAAAAATTGCATCTAAATATACACAGGAAATATCTGAAAATAAATTAACTGAAATTTATCAGGAATTTATTACTGAAAGAATTAATTTATTTCAAAGTGTGCTTCAATCTACACAATTATCTCTAAGCACACCAATACCAACTGAACCCCAACAACAAATTAATTTTACAGAACCACCAGTTGCATAATAAAAATAAGTTTAAAATAAAAAAATATAAAAATGAATATTTCAATAATAATTCCAATAATTGAGTGTGACGATAAAGTTACGCCTTTATTAACAAAAGCAGTAGAATCAATAGTAAAACAAGAAAATGTCGATTCGTTACCAACAATTTATATTGTATTTCCAAATGTAATTGAAGCCAGTGTTGTTGGATTTAGAGATTCAATGATACGTCTATATCAAGATAAATTAAGTTTTGTTTTAATTAAAAATGATAACAAAACAGATTATCAATCACAAGTTAATTTGGGTGTTGATACAATAACTACCGATTATTTCTCAGTACTTGAATTTGATGATGAATATAGTACAACATATTTTAGAAATGCTCTTAAATATGTTGAAACATATCCAGAAATTGATGTATTTCTGATAATGATGATTGAGGTTAATGATAAAAATGAAGGAATTAAACTAACAAACGAAATCATTTGGTCACAACAATTTGTTGGCGAAAATGGTGAAATGGGTTATTTAAATACATCAGCATTAAAACAATACACAGATTTTAAATTGTCAGGTGCAATTATTAAAAAATCAGAATTCATAAATCTTGGTAGATATAAATCAAATATTAAATTGACTTTTATGTATGAGTTTTTGCTTAGAGCATTAAATAATGCATGTAAGGTATTTTCAATTCCAAAAATTGGTTATAAACATCTTGTAACCAGAGAAGGAAGTTTATTTGATATATATCAAAAAACAATGCCAATTGATGAAAGGAAATTTTGGTTTGAAATTGCAACAAAAGAAGCAAATTTTCCAACCGACAGAGTAATTGATATATCAATATTACAAAAATAATTAATATTTTTTGATTATGAAAAATGAAAGAAAATGAAGAAAACGAACCCTATTTTGCGGAAAGGGAAGAACAAGCAGTTATAAATTACATTAATTCAAATTCTTTAGAAGAAAAAAATAGAATTTATAATGAAATTTTAATTGAACCTTTTCGAAAAATGATACAATCAATATTAAGACGATATCCAATACATATTGGAAATTATAATATTCAAGAAGTAGAATCTAATGCTCTTACTCATTTAATTGAACATATGGTTAAATATAGACCATTTATTATTGAATATAATAAAAATGATACTCCAAAATGGATTAAATCAAATATTTATAAGTATTTTCATATTGAAGAAGCTAATGAAAAATTAAAATCTTTAATTGAAGAAGGTAATAATAATTATAATTATAGAATATTTAATTCCAAATCATTCAGTTATTGTCAAACAATAATTCGAAATCATTATAAAGATCATAGTAAAAAAAGTTATACTGAAAAAAAAATTAATTTATCTTTTGATGATTATGTTGATGAAATTAATGAAAATATTGAATATTCATATGAAATTGAAATGGAAACCCAACATCAATTTGAACAATTAATTAATACTGTTGTTGAAAAAATTGAAGATAAAATTGATAATGACCTCATAATGAAGAAAAATGAGATTATTGTTGGTGATGCAATTGTAAATGTTTTAAAAAATTGGCATGTATTATTTATGGAAGAGAGTCCTAAAGGCAAATATAATAAAAGAGTGACTAATAAATTTGCAAAAAATAAAATTTTACTTTTTTTGAAAGAACAAACAGGATTATCAACAAAAGAAATACGAATTGCAATAAAACCATTTAAAGAAATATATTTTATTGAAAAAATTGATTATCTTGATGAATAAAGTATATCAAACTATTGTAGATAGAAGACATGGCAATTGCACACAAGCTGCAATTGCAAGTTTATTTGAATTACCACTTGAAGCCGTACCTAATTTTAATTCATTTGGACAGAAATGGTTTGAAGTATTCTATAAATTTATTCGTGAGCAAGGATATGAATATGATGGTTGCCTTTATAATTATAATCAATGGCGTATAATTAACAAAAGAGAGGGCAAACCAATGGCTAAACTAAGAAATAGATTACATAAAATAAAGAATATGTATGGTGTTAAAGATTATTTTTATGCCAGTGTTTATTCTCCAAAATATTATGACTCAAATGATAAACCACCAGTAACACATGCAGTTATTATTGATAAAAATTTTAATATTGTACATGATGTTAATCCCGAAAATATTAATATTATTAATTATCCAGAAGCAAAAGGGTTAAAATATAATGGAATTCTGGATATTTATATGATAAATCCTATTTCCAAATAACACGTATTTATATGTACTAAAACTATAAAATGAAATTAAGTCGTGTATTAGTAAAATTATAAATAATAGAAAAAGAATTAAAATTTATTAAGATGTGCCCCCGTCCAACCAGAAAAAAACTAAAATTTGATGAAGATAGTGTAAATAAATTACTTCAGGAAATTTATGATGAATCATGTAATGTTAAAGCAAAAATCATTCGCCTATTTACAAAATGGGAATTAAAAGTAAAAGAAGGCGGTGAAATTGCTGCAATTGGTGATCAGATTGTTAAACTTATTGCTGCAGAAGCAAAAAATCAAGATCAAAAAATTATGCTTCTTAAATATTTAAAGGAAGTTGTATTTGAAAAGAAAACAAATCCTGATGATACCCCAGAAGAAAGCGGTAATGTAACAACCGAAAGAAGAAATCAATTATTACATATGGTTCAAGAAGAAATTGATAAAAAAGAAAGGAATAAAAAAGAATAATGAGTTTAAGTGATGATAAAAAAAATATATTTACTACTATTGGTGCATATACTTCTTTAAAACAAGAAAGGAATTTGCCCGATACGACCAATTTATTTTCATCAATTAATAATAAAAAAGATGTTGTACCCTTTTTACTTGATATTCTTAAAACTGTTGTTGGTACTGATGCCTTAAAACAACTTACTGGTCAATTATTTACTGATTTTATTGATAATGTTGAACCAAAAATAAAAGCAGCATTAAACAAACAAATGATTCAATATAACGCAGGTGATGAACTTCCAACATGCTTTATAACAGGAATTTTAGTACCAGTAAAAGATATTGATATATTTGGTAAATTAAAAACAAATCCAAATTCGGCAGAAGGTAGTTTATTATATGGTTCAACAATTAATTTTGATAAGATTGCTTATCAGGCAATTTTAAATGCTGGAACAGATACTTCATATTATAATTTATATATTAATTATAATGAAGCAACAGATAGTTTCATTTTTAAACCAAAACTTGATATTGTACCAAATCCAACAATTGGAGAATGGCTTGGAAATTTCATTAACGATACTGTTATTATTAATAAAAAAGAATTTTTAAGCAACGTAATGAATGCTATTTATGGTAGTATTACAACAAATCAAAATAAAACTGTTGAACAAATATATAATGAATTACAAATAAGCAAATTAATTGAACAATTAATTGATGATAATGATAGTTTTGAAATAACACAAAATGAATTTGATGCATTACTACAACAAGCACAAGCATTGATTAATGGTGTTATTTACTATGATATGGGGTGTGGTGTTATTGGAGCTACGTTACCATTAAGTGGTATGACTAAATTAATTTCAGAAATATCTGGTTCAACAGATTCTTTTGTTGTTGGAAATGCTATTGAAGCAACAATTAATGAAAGTACTGCTGATGTGCAAGAAACTGCAGCAGAAAATAAACAAACAATAAAAGACGGATTTTTTCAGAGACTAATAAAAATAATTCAACAAATGTTGGCACAACTAATGACAACATCACCACAAATTCGAGCACTTCTTGCAATAATAAGTGCTTTTGAAAATAATGGCATTGTTCAAATTGGAAATCCAAAAGATGATCTGAAAAAATTTAAAATATTTTTAAAATGTATAATAAAAGAAGCAACAAAAATGATAAATGAATTTATTTTTAATCTTGTGATTACATTTTTGGTTGCATTGCTTGCACCAATAATAAAAAAAATAATCAGAGAAAAAATTAATCAATACACAGATATTATTAAGAGTTTAATTATTTAAAATCATGATAGTAGATCAAAAATTAAATAAACAATTTGTGGGTATTTATCTTATTGATGGGGATATTGATGGTACACAACTTGCAACAACAATTAAACCAAATTGGTTCAGAATATTGATAACCAAATGGTTTTTGGGTTGGAAATGGATAAGTATAAAAAAATTAAAAATTGAACAAGAAACACAAAAATTAAAAAAATAAAATGGCTATTGATTTTAATAATATTGATGCTATTGTTGCTGGATTTAATAAAATATTAAAACTCTCTACAATTGGTGGTCCACCACCAGTTCCAGTACCACTCATATTAGTTGGTGTAATGAAACGACCCGGATTATCACCAATAAAGATTGCTTCACGTATTATTGCCAGAAAAAGTGAAGCAGGATTACCCGTTGGTACATTACCATCAGGTGGTGTTTCCCCTGATGAAATTATGGAAAGAATTAGAATTGAAGAAATTGTAAAAGCACTTCAACAAGATGCTGTAATTACAGTTGCAATTCCACCCGGAATTACAATAACTGCAGCAGGTATTTCACCAACAGGACCTGTTTCGGTGTTTGGTTCAACAATATATTATGCTAAAGGATATGGAGTTATACAATAATGGAAGATTTATCAAAATATACACCAACAGAATTGTTAAAATTAATTAATGATGTTAAAATAAAACATGAGATATTAAGACAAGAAATTATTAATCATACTCTTGAAGTCGATGAACTTGAAAGAATAATTAATGAAAAATTAGAAATTTTAACCGAATTCGAAAAAAATTATGTTGTATTAATTGAAGAAATGAATAAGAAATAATGTCATTTGATAAACCCATATTACATAAAAGTAATCCATATAAACCTGTTGGACAAACAGATATTGTAACCAGAACAATATATTATGGTGAAGTAACTTCTATTGAAGACCCAACTGATGGTGGAAGAATAAAAACAAGAATTGCTGGATTAGATAATAGAACAGCAAATATTGACTTACCTTGGTGTTATCCATTAATGCCAAAATTTTTTCATGTTTATCCACAAGTTGGTGAAATGGTTAGAATTTTTATTGAAGATATTAAATATCCAGAAAGAAGCAGATTTTGGCTTGGTAGTATTATATCACAACCACATAAAATCGGATTTGATTCAACATATACCGCATTATCAACAACAAATATGACACTCATAGTACCAGAACCTGCACCAACAACATTTCCCGATGCAGATGGTATATATCCCTTAAAAACAGATGTGGCAATTATTGGTAAGGTAAATACTGATATTATTTTACGTATAAATGAAGTGCATATTAGAGCTGGTAAACATGAAAATGATAATGTTTTAAAATTAAATGTTAAAAATCCTGCAGAAATAAGTCTTATTTATGAACAAAAAAAAGAAAGTGATACATATTATACTAATACTATTATAACAAGTGATAAAATTGCTTTAATTTCACATTCGGGAATCCCACAATTTAAAGCAGTAAGATTAGAATCAAAAGACAGGGAAAGAATATTTAAAGAAGGTCATCCAGTTGCAAGGGGAGATGTTTTGGTTGAAGCATTAAATATTATTCGTAATGCATTAATTAATCATATTCATGGATATTTAAATCTTCCTGCAGATAAAAATGCAATTATTAATAATTTAGAAAAAATTAATTTTGAGTCAATTTTACAAAAAAACATTGTAACAAATTAATATTTATATATCTTTGTTATTAATGGATTCAAAATTATCAATACCCAGCGAATTATTTACAACATTTAATGATATTACGTTTTATGATGAACCACATAAATATTTTCTTAATAATAAAGAACTGATTTCAGTAACAACTTTAATACATAAATATCAAGAAGAATTTCAAGAAGATTATTGGTCAAACTATAAAAGTGAGCAATTTCATATTAGTCAGAAAGAGATTTTAAGGGCATGGAATTTCATTAACAAGAAAGGGATTATAAAAGGGTCAGCTATTCACGATTATGCCCAGAATCTCTTTGAAAATAAGAAATTTGAGTATCCGAGTGACATAATAGTTAAAGAATTTGGTTTTGACCCTGTAATTAATGAATATAATATTACAAAAAAACATGTTGATAAGTTTTATAATGATGTTCACGGTAAATTAATACCAATTCGAACAGAAATGATTGTTTATGATAAAGAATCATTAATTGGTGGAATGCTTGATATATTATTTTATAACATAAAAGCAAAGGAATTTCAGATTTGGGATAATAAAACCAACAAAGATTTTACATTTGAAATGAAAAGCAGACATTTACTTAATGAATTATATGTGTTAGAAGATTGTGATTTGGAATTATATTCATTACAACTTGGTTTATATAAATATATTATTGAAAAAAATATTTCAATAAAACTTGGTAAATCATATATTATTTGGTTTTCACATAATAATTCAACATATCAAATTATCGAAGCAAAAAATAGATCATATTATGTTGATATTATTGTAAAAAACAGAATTAATGAATTACAAACATAATATATTTGTCCAAAACAATTTATTTTGACTCCTTTTTTTAATTTGATTACAGGTTCAAAATACATCTCCACGGTTGAATTTCTAAAACTATGTTTGTTAATTCATCATTCGTATAATCATTGTCTTGAAAATCAATTGATGTAATCATACATTGTTCCAAAAACCATTTTTCAACTTCAATGCCAACCGGGTCTAATGCTTTTAATAAAATGTTTTTAGCATATCCTGCTTTATAACCCATACGACCAGTAAGTGATTCAGCATGTAAACGAACCCATTCCATAAGTTGTTGTGATGTTGATGGACCTATCGGGTCAAGAAATGTAATTTGCATTGTATCCCAAACATATCTTCCAGCAACATAATTTTGTTCGTTCATAAACATAATCGGAACTGAATTTATTTTTAATGATGGTCTTTTAAATTTTTGAACTTTCCAAACTTCAATGCCTAATTCATCAGCAAATTCAGCAAAGAATCTATTAACTCTTTTTGGTTCATATTCGAACGGAATCCCACGAATCATTTCCCCTGCCATAATATTTATTATTAAATAATGTTATTCTTTGTAATATATTATCTTTGTAATATATTTTTATATAAATACTGTGTATTATAAAAAATATTAATAAAAAGAAACTAATTGATTATTTTACCATAAATAATAAATCTGGATATAAAACAAAAAAAAGCCACTAAAAATAAATTTAATGGCTTTTTTAAAAATTTTAATTATGCACCAACATCGGCAAATGATGCACCAGTGGGTGTAATTGTAAATGTAATACCAATAAATTCAAGAGCACGTGTTGGTTTTAAGAATAATTCACCATACAATTCGTTTCTATCCATTGATTCTGTACTATTATTACTATCGTCCATTTTTATTCTGAACTCATATAAACCTCTTTCTCTTTTAATACTATCAAGTATTGGAGTTGCTTTTTGTAAGAATTGGTCAATAGTTGTTTGATCGTTCTGGTCAAATACAAGTCTGATTGCAATATTTGCAATAAGTACTTTAATCTGAAGTAATAATCTTCGAACATTGATTCTGTCAAGAGCACTTTCTTTAACCTGAAGTGTTTTTTGTCCGAATATTGCTGTTCCCGCATCTGCAAAATCAGCCATTGGGTTAATTCTTCCAGCATATAACACATCACGAGCATCTTGTGATAATTTATATTTTGATTTTCTTGCATCAGTTACACCACGTTGTAAACCAGCAGGTGCAAACCAAGGAAATTTTGTATTATCAGTAAATGCCATTGCTTTTACAACTTCACCAGTTGGTGGAAGATAAACATTTACATTATTCTGTGTATCTCTTATTTGAATCCAAGGAAAATATGTGCAAGAATAGCTGCTATCAATATCTGCTGTGTCAAGTAAATCAACAACATCCTCTGCATTAATAACATCAGTTTTTGCTTCACCAACAACCTGTGGCATTCCGATATCTGGAGAATCAATAATATATAATGTATCGGTTCTTTCTGTTTCAATCATTTCAATAGTATCTTGAATTAAAATATTTTGGTCGCTCCAATTAATACCCGGAGTTGCAAAAAGATTAATTGTTATTTCTTCAGGATTTGCAAATGTATTAATTGCAGTTTCCCATGCTTGGAAATCATTTAATGGTGTAACATTAGGGGCAACACCGTCATAAATTCCGCCTTGACGATATGAATCACCATATGAACGTACAATTCTATGAACATCCCATCCATCAAAACCACCTGCAGGAACTAATGTGAACTTTCTTGAATTTAATTCATAATATGAATTTGTTGGGTCAGCAATATCACTAACTGTTTGGAATCGACTCTCACCAACTTCAAATTGAAATCCATTATATGTTCCAGTTGCACCAGAATCCATATGAAATCCTTTTGTATTAACAAAACCACCATACCCAATAAAATTAAAGAAGTTTTGATTAACGCCACTTCCAAGTAAGGTACTGTCAGCACTATTATATCCCTTTTCAGAAATACCCAAATATACTTTTCTAATTTTTTCTGTTGATGTATAACTTGTTTTATAGAAAATTTTTGGTGCAACACCAGTAAATCCACTATACTGATTAAATAAATATCCTTCAAAACCTGCAGGAAATACATCTGGTGCAAGTTCGGGCGCAAGTTCAATCATTATATATTTGCTTTGAAGATCATATTCACCATTAGTTGTGCCAATACGTTGTGCAATATAACCAGTTGTGCCTTTTATCATATTACATCTTGAGAAAGTTTCTAATACTTTTACATTGTTATCAGTATCATTAAAATCACGAACCACAACATCAAATTCTAATGATTCTGGATTAATATTAGCAATACTGATTTTAATTTCTTGATTTGCAGCATCACCATCAGAAATACTGATAAATTTAAACAATTTATCTACAGTACTACCTTTTATTTGTGATACAACCCAAGGTGTTTCGGGTGTTCTAAATGCAACACCACCTGCTGCTGGTCTATAATCGGTGAATACATTGGTATTACAATTAAGCAATGTTGAATTAATACCATAACCAATACCATCAGCATCTAATTTTTTAATTAAATCTGGATAAACTGCCTGAACCCATATTTTATTGCTCTTATCTTTTGGTTCAAAACCAATTACATTTGGTAAGAAATTACTTGAATTTGGATTTAATGATGCGGTATATGTTTCTACTGATGTACCAGATAATGCAACCAATTTAAATTGTCCAAATAAATCACCACTACCAATAACCGTTGTATTTGCTGAAACAGGTAATGTGAGATTAGTTGTCCAGAATTCTGTATCAGGTGCTGCATTTACAATATCAGATACAGTTGCTCTGCTTCTAACAACAGCAAGCACCATATTTTCATATTCAGTAAGTGAAGTACCCGTTAATACAGTTACAAGATCAGTAACAGTACCGCCAGTAAGAGTTATTGTTGTTGCAGTAAATTCATGTAAATAACCTTCAAAATCAGTAGTATTTATTTTAGTATATCCACTAAATGCACTACCAGTATCACCAGTAATATATAGTGCAACACCTAAATACATACCATTAGTAAATGACACACCAGTATATATACTTGATGTTGATCTACCAGTTGTTGCTGGGTCAACACCAGCACTTAATGTAAGTGCCCATGCTGTTCCTGCTTCATATCCCGATAAACCCAATACTCTGGTCACCCATAATTGATTTGTTTCGTCTAAATATGCATTTCCAACATAAGGTAATTGATATTGAAGTAAACCACTTGAAAATCTTTTTGCACTTTGTGCACCAAATCTTTGTGCAAATTGTGTTTTATCCTGAACAAAAACAGGTTCAAATGCAGGACCTTTTAATGTTTCACCAACCAATCCTAAAGTTGTTATACCCACATTACGTGTTACAAAAGTTAAATCACGTTCTTTAAATTTCGCCCCCGGAGAGGTAAATACAAATTCTGCCATTTTAATTAATTATTAATGTTTTTATTTATTATTTTCTGCTATTAGCTTTCGCCACATTTTTTTAATAAATACTAAAAAATAATGCAAAAGGTATTTCTTTTTAATTATTATCATACTGTATTTCTTGTTCATAAATTCAAATTTTTATCTTTTTTATTTTTTTTATCTCAGATTTTTAAGATTTTTTAATTTTTTACTTTAAATTCTCTCAAATTTTTATAAAAAAATATTTTACTTTTTTTGAAAATATTTTTTTATTGATAAGGAATTCTTAATATTAGTATTTATGAAAAAGATATTTTTTATGAACAAATCACAACGAATTCGATTAGATGTTAATGCATTAAATGAAGATAAACATATAAAAGTTCAACTTGAACAAAATGTTAATACTCTTGAATTTTTATCAATGAGTATTGATATAAAAGATGTGTATCAGGATTTTAATGCAGATTATGGTGTTTTGGTTGGAAGAGTTATTGCTAATGGTGGTATTGGTATTCCAAATGCCAAAATAAGCATATTTATACCACTTACAGACGAAGATACTGAAAACAGTGAAATATATAGCATTTATCCATATAAAACGCTAAGAGACAAGAATAATGAGGGAAAAAGATATAATTTATTACCACGAGTCGGAAAAAAAGACTTAATGACAGGAATTATTTCACCAAAACAACCATTTGGTTCATTTCCAATTAAAGAAGAAATTGTAACAAATGAACCATTTTTAAATGTCTATAAAAAATATTATAAATATACGGCATTAACCAATAATGCAGGTGATTATATGATTTTTGGTGTGCCAATTGGAACACAAACAGTTCATTTAAGTGTTGATATTACCGATATTGGTAAATATAGTATGACACCAGCAGCAATGGTTACAAATCTTGGATATTCTCCAAATTTATTTACCGATAATAACACAAAAATAAAGCCAAGTAATGATTTGAATGATTTACCACATATTGAAACACAAGAAATTAGTGTTGATATTATGCCATTCTGGGGAGATACCGAAAATTTCACAATTGGTATAACACGTCAGGATTTTAGAATTAGGTCTGTTCTCACCAACACATTTGTGCTTTTTGGAAGCGTGTTTACTGATGGTAACAATACCATGTGGAGTGCTGAGTATACAACTGAAGAGAGAATCAGCGAGTATTTCAGAGCCAGCCATCCATCACAGACATTGCATGGGGTCTACAATAAACGGATTGGAATAGTTACAGAAAAAATTTATTATTATCCAGCAAATATTAGTGATACTGAAATCGATACGGGTCAGGCTAAAAATGATGGTAGTGATATGAAACTTCTGGATAAAAGCGAGTATTCTGTATATAAACGTGATGGTGATTTCGTGGTTATTGTTAGTTGTAATAGAAATAAAATCATTACCAATGAATTGGGAAACCCCGTACCTGTGGATAATAATAGTGTTGAGGGAATATTTACAAAATTCAGGGGATTTATAACATTAGAACTCAGTAAAGAAATTGTTTCATTAGATTTTAGCACAAATGTAGGTCAGAATGTTGATATTGTACCACTAAGATATAAACTAAAATTTCCACAATACGCCAATCAAAATCAGGGATTTGAGCCACCTGATGAATCAAGTGGTGTTGACTCCACCAGAACCAATAATTGGAGAAAACAACATAAGGTTTTTGAAGGTGGAAAATATTATAGTGTTGCTAAGTTTCACGGAATTACTTTCAATAATTGGGGAGGTAATGATAACCAGCAAACTGATAGTAATGGATTTTTTATAAAGGACACACATAATAATCTCACTTGTGATGATCGTAATAATAATGTTGGTATTTTAGTAACAGAAACTGATGGGATTTATCCCAATGGCAATTATCAGTTTCCAAGTAATGGTGTAACAACAGGTTCGTTAAATGCGTTTGGTGCTGCATGGTTAAATCTAACAGTTCATCTTCCACAAGTGGGAAAGTCAATAGATGGTTGGGAAAAAATGGATTATGTAAGAACGAATGACAACTTCAGTCATCAAAAAAGAGAAAATGATAACAGATATAATTATTTAAACGGTTATTATGTGGGGGATAATCAACAAATAATTGCTGCACAGCAATTTAATACAAAATGGTTTGCTCGTTCTGATGTACATTGGACTGATATTATTGAAGTTCCAGTCACAGATATAATTGCAATGAAAGCTCTTGATACAAAAGGATTCACAAACTCAAATATACCAACAGTAACAGGTATTGAATATCGTAATGGTGACTATAAACCTTCAAATTGGACAGTAACTGTAGCAGCACCATTAAATGGTCAGAAGAAGAATGGTATTCCTACTGCTAATAGTGATGCAACTAAATATTTTTACAAGGGATGGGGTCCGTCCGATTGTATTAAATATTTGGAAGAACTCGGAATAATATAAAAAAAAACCCTCTCGATTTGAGAGGGTTAGTTTTATTTTTGTAGAGTATAAACCCCATTATCAGGCAGGTAAACACCCCCCATGTTTGCATCAGTTAATTTCAATACGAGTATTTTATTTGCCCTGTCAAAACTCTCCACATCAAACTTACACACAAAAATTCCACCATTCTTCAATACAAGTTTCCCAGCATTCCTATCATAATCCACCGTATTACCATATGTTTCTAATGATGTACACTCACTATCCAATGTCCATTCAGAACCAATATTGAGTGATATGAGCATTAAATCACCAGCCAAGACATCACCATTGGTGGAAACTGAAAGTTCGGAACACTCATAATACGTTTTATCGTAATCATATTGTGTGGAAATCCATATACCCTGTAGTTCATCAAGAGTAATTGCTCCATCAGTAACAATAGGGTCATCATCTTTTTCACAATTGGTGCTTATAAGAACCATTGCAAACATTAGTGCGAATAAATAAATTACTTTTTTCATTTTTTCTATTTTTTAGTTAAACATATCTTATTATACGAATTAAATTTAAAAATGTTACAAAAAACATAAAATATTTTTAAGGTATTTATAGTAAACAACAAAAAGTGGAAATATTACTCAATAGTCTTAAAAATATTAATTCTGTTAATACTGATATGTTTGAAAAAGTTGAATTACTTAATGAACCAGCATTAATTAATGAGTATGATATTCGTAATGTGCTTAGTGTCACCGAAATATTTGATGCAGAAAGAGAAGCAAATGAAATTTATAGAATTTATGGTAAAATTGAATATATATCATTATTAAATGGATTAAAATCACAATATATTCAATTTGAAGACTTTTTTTCACCACAAACAACAGGAAATTATAAAAACATATTAAATTCTTTTGATTTTTATTTAGTTAAGGCAGGAACAGGATATACACAAATTATTAGTGGTGGTAGTACCATATTATGGACAAGATATTTTGAAGTAATTGCAACTCCAAGTGAATTTGATATCTATCCTATTGGATTTTCAAACAATGTTTATGGAGAACAAGCATATGGATTTAATTTTAATATTGATATTAATGTTGCAAATTTTCTTGATAATTTTAGATTTCCAGCAACTGAATTATTTTTATATGCACAATATAAACCAACAACAATTCCAAATCCGATTGAAATACTTTCTGGCACAATATGGTCACCAACAGGAAATGATACCCAATTTCCATTTGAACCAATATATTTAAATATAGGTGATTATGTTAAATCATTTTTTGATGTAAAAATTGGTGATTTAATTGAATATTCTAAATCAAATTTTTTACAAATACAACACACACCACAAACATTTCGCATACAAACACCATATAATGAAGGTCGTTTGATATGGAAATATAATCCATTTATTCCATTTAGACTTAGATATTTCGCAAATGAATTAAATAAAGAAAATATTAGTGGTACATCATACGAACAAACATCTTCAATACCATATTATGCAACAGAATATCCCCTTGGTACTGGAAACTATGTTTGGAGAAACATTTTATCACAGGGATATATTGACCCATTAACTGGTATTGGTGTTGATTATCCGTTTATTAATAAAAGAAGATATTTATTTTCAAATATAGTTTTTGATGTAATTCCAGATTTAAATGATAATCAAACACTTGAAGCATTTAAAGAAATATGGTTTAGTCGATATTCAACAAAAATAAATGTTACGCCAATGGGTGATATTAATAACATAGGAAAACCATGTCAATAATTAAAGAAAGGGTAAGATTTAATAGCAATTTAATTGGAATTAGTGGTAATACAAATATTATTACTGGTAATACAATAAATTTCAAATTTTCTTTGGGATTAAAAGATAATTTTATTGGATATCAGCAAGAAATTGATAGTTTAACATCATTTACTACAATTGATTTGGTAAATCCTGTTGTTGATGAAGAAAAAAGAAAATTTAAATTAAATCCATTACCTGATTCAACAATAACACTTCAATTTAAATTTTATAGCGGAACATCATCTCCCCCATATCAAACTTCATTTAAAAATGCGGGTTTTACTGATAATGAAATTAATCAAAATAATTTTAATTTACTTAATAGTTTTTTTATTTTGGATTTTTATAATACATATGATATTAATACACAAATAAAAATATTTACAACATATTTAACGAAAAAAGGAGCAACACCCATATATTCAATTAATGCAAATATTAATAATCAATTATATTATTGGTATGTTCCAATATCATATATGACAGGTACAACTGCTATTGGTTATGTTAAATTTAGTTTTTTTAATGCAAAAACTGGAAAATTAACATTATTTTATAATGAAAACAATATTACACCAGAAACCGCAGAAAAATTATTTTTCAAAGTTGAATTAAATCAGGTTAATAAAACTTGGAAGTTTTTAACTTCACAATATCCAATAATAAATGCAAAAGAATTTATTAATAGTACTCAATACATTAATAGAATTAATAATACTTATGATAAATTTGATAATTTAAGTCAAACATATCCAACGGGAAATACATTTAATTATTTAGAAGGTAATTATTTTACAACATAACCAATTCTTGGTCTTCTTGTGGTTTTAACAATTTCAAATTCTTTTTCATCTTGAATAAAACCAAGAATTTTTAAAGCATATTTTGATACAAAAAATCTATCACCATCAATATTTTCAATTGGATTTGCTTCAGCAAATCCTTCAAAAAGTAATGGAAGTGGATTTCCTTTAATAACAATATATTCCTGACGTGATGCAAAATTTTTAAGCACTTGCTCATCATAAAGATTAACATCAACTCTATATTTGGTAAATAAAGCAACTTCATATATCAAATCAACATTTGTTGGTTCTGGCATTCTAAATTGAAGATATATTACTTCACCATTATCCAATATCGGAACATTCATATATCTGAACTTACGTGGTTGTGGAATACGATATTTAGTACCAAGTCTTGTACCAATCCGTTTATCAATACGTCTGACTGTAATATATGGTGTTGGAACGTTTTTATCATTATCCATAAATTTCCAAGTCTTACTGAATTCACCCCATCTGTCATTGTCCAAATAGAATGTTGGAACAATTTTATTATCAATTATAGCTTTCATGCCATCACGATTTACATAATTAAAAACTGCTTGGTCTAAATCCTCAAGTAAGATTGTTCTTGGAAGATATTTGGTTTTTGAATCAGTTAAACGCATTAATTCTTCAATCCTATCCAAACCATATTTAAGATATTCAGTACCAATTTTAGGTGGATTAGTATCAAGTGTTAGTTTTGTTTTCTTTGGAAATGACATTTGAACTTTTTTATATAAATACTTATGTGTTATTTATATTTACTATAAATGATGTGTATTTATTTGGTAAAGATTGTTTAATACCTCTAAGAATATTGTTATATTATTAAATGATAATAGTAAGACCCAAAATATTAAAATTTTTATCTGATGATAATGTAATTAGAGCAATAGCTATATTTCCCTTTATAATATTAGCTACGGAAAGTGATCGTAATTGCTTATGGTTGATTAACCATGAATCAATACATCTCAGACAACAAATTGAATTATTAATAATACCGTTTTATATTTGGTATTTTTTGGAAAATATTATCCGACAAATTATTTATAAAGATAAGGTAAAAGCATATAGAAATATAAGTTTTGAAAAAGAAGCTAACTATAATGAGCATAATTTATCTTATTTAAAAAAAAGAAAACTATTTTCATTCATAAAATATTATTAATAAAATTTAAAATTTCTTTGAATTTAATATTAAATTTATTAGATTTGTCAATCAAATCATTAAAATGTTAATTGAACGCAAAGAAATTTTAAATGAAGATAGTAGTATTGGGTATATAGAATCAGTATTTGAATCAGATAATGTTCTTAAATCCACATATTTTCCCAACAATCAAAGACTTTACATAGCATTTAGTCGTGGTGATACATATTCATATGGTAATGTTGATTTAGAAACATATGAAGAATTTGAAAATGCCGAATCACAAGGTAAATTTTTTTATAAACATTTCAATAAAAATAAAAAATACCCGTATCGTAAAGAATTCACTTTATATCCTAATGAAGTAATAGAATTAAAAGAAATTGTAGAAACAAAAAAATTATCTCAATTTGAGAAAGATCAAATAACAAAAGAGGAATATGAATAACGAAGAAAATAAAAATTTGGAATTGGAATCATCTGTATATGACCCAAACACAATTACATTTTCATTTAACAATCCACCAGAAGAAATATTAAGAATTAACAAAGAAGGTTTTTTTTGGAAGGGTAAATTAATTGAAGAAGATAAAGAAATTTATTTAAGATTTAAAGAATGGCTTGATAAAGCACATGCTTTAGAAGTAAAATCTGAACCAGAAAATTTAAATAATATTAAGGAAGATAAAAATGTAATTGAATTACTTAAAGAAGCATTAAAATTTTATGCAGATGAAAATAATTATGTTGATAATCATAGTGTACATTATGAATTATTTTCACTTATTGAAATGGATAAAGGTTCACAAGCCAGATTTGCACTTAAAATAACAAAGGAATTATCTGAAAGAAATCAAAAAATAGAAGAAGATTTTGTAAAAAATCTAAAAACCTCAATTGTAAATTATGAAACTCCTGAATATATGTTAAAAATAATTGAAGAATTTAGAAAAATAAACATTAATGATAAAAACATTTAATGAATATCAAAAAGAAGCAAATTTTTTGAAAATATCTATGGATAAATTCATGGAATTACATCCCCATACACCTGATGATGTGAAATTATTACTTGCACTTACTTATGATGGTTTGGGTATGGGTGAAGCTGGTGAAGTACAGGGTAAAATAAAAAAAGTAATTAGGGATAATGGTGGTATTATTACCAAAGAACATATTGAAGCGATAAAAGGTGAATTATCAGATATTTTGTGGTATATTGCATCAATGTGTGATACACTCGGTATTAAAATGGAAGATATTGCAACATATAATATTAATAAATTAAAATCTCGTAAAAACAGAGGTGTGTTAAGTGGAAATGGAGACAATAGATAATTGGAGATTTTTTGGGGCACTTTCAAATCTTCAACCATTAGAAGCAAAAGAAAATTTATATAAAAATAATAGATATAAAAATTAAAATCAAAATTATGAAAGGTGGAACTGGAATCAAGAGCAGAAGAGATCGTGCTAAAAAAATGCTTGAAGCACAACTTCAAAGAGGCACTAAACCTGAAAAAATTAATGGTAAAACAACAGCTAATATAATACCATTGACAGAATTTGACAGGAAACGTATCAATAAAGAAATTGACATATTAAATAATCCCAAAAAGAAAACATCAACAACATAATGGAAAAAATAATTACAATAAGAAATTTATTTGTGTGTTATAAAAACATTGATAATTATTTACCACAAGAAATTCTGGATTTAGTATGTGGTAACAGATTTTATGATAAAAAATACATGAAAATCAAGGAATTTTTCAAAAATTATATAATTCAGAAAATGATTATAACAACATGAAACTAATTAAACCATATTATAAAATTTTAACATCAATTAACGGTGAAGAAATATTAAAAACAATTGAAATGGTAGCAAGAACTTGTTATAAATCTGAAGACAAAATAACTGAAGATTCTGCAAAAAAAATAGTTCAATCTCTTATATCAAAAGGTCATGAAGCAATGATTGAATTTTTTGATATAACAGTTAAATTTGTTTGTGATAGGGGGGTTTCACACGAGATTGTAAGACATAGAATTGCAAGTTATGCACAGGAAAGTACACGCTACAATAATTACTCGAAAGATAAATTTGACAATCAACTTACCTTTATTATACCTTGTTGGATTAAGGATATTGAAGAAGGAGAATATAAATCTATGGAAAGTTATTTAATAATGAAAGGAGCAGATCAATGGTTTCAATCAATGTTTTCTGCTGAAGCAACATATAACTATTTAATAGAAAATGGATGGCAGCCACAACAAGCACGTTCAGTACTTCCAAATTCTCTAAAAACCGAAATTAATGTAAAAATGAATTTAAGAGAATGGAAACATTTTTTTAAATTAAGAACGTCATCAGCAGCACATCCTCAAATGAGAGAAATTGCAATACCATTATTAGATGAATTCAAAAATAAAATACCAATTATTTTTGATGATATTAATTGTTAATTAATTGAATGGTAATATTATATATATTGATAATATTATTAATTGTAATAATTCTGTTTCTTGCTCTGACATTATATTATTTTACAAAAAAAAGTATATATATTTCAGATAAAGAAAAAGAATTTATTGTATTTGTTATTGATATATTTGTACAATATGGTGATGAATTAGGAATTCAATCAAAAGACCAACATGAAAAAATTGTTAAAGAGCTTGAAAAAATAAAAAAGAAACATTTTAGTTAATAAAATGTTTTATAATTAAACATACGAATTCCAACAATAAAAGGGGGTTTAACCCCCTTTTATATTGTGGATAAACATAAATTTATTTATTGCCCAAAATCTTAGAATACTAAGTTTTGTACCGCTAAATTACGTACTAATATTGCTGCAAGAGCTGCTGTGATTGCTGCACCATTTGCATATCCAGTTTCGTTAATACCTGTTCTAAGCCAGAGTTTATAAGTTTTCTTTGTTAACAACATGGTTTCTTTTTTTTATGTAATTAATGTTATTTTAATATAAATACTAAGAATAATAAGAATGTTCTTAATTAAAATAATTTTTATTTAATTTCCTTTTGTTTCGTTTAAAAATGGAACAACATCCTCTTTTACTGGCACACCAGTTACTCGTTTCCAATATGATTTAAATCCACCAATCGTTTTATTTGTAGTATCTGTTACATTATTAGCACTTTCAACTTCATAATATCTGTTTTTTTGACCACTAATATTATATTCAATAACATCACCACGGTCAATTTCTATTTGTTTTTCTTCCAGTTCTTTAAGATAAACACCAAATATAATATTTCCACTATCATCACGTGCAATACCACCCTGATATCCACCATAATTTTCCTGTTTACCATCTTCAACTGTAATCATTACACTAATTCTAATTGGTAACATGTATTTTTTGTCTTTTGTTTTTGCCTGACCATATAAATTATGTGATTTTGTTTCAATTAAATTGATTTTATGCAAAATAATTTCTTGAGCATTATCTGTTTGTAAAAAATTTCTACCGTACATCACATCTAATTCAAAAGAATTTTCTGTCATAAATAAACCCATTCTGTTATTTTCAAGGTCAATTATTTGTTTTTTCTTTTTCATTAATCAATTATTTTAAAGCCATCTGGTTCAAGTAAATTTACATCATTGGTAAATATTTGATATTGTTTGTCAATTACCCAATCTGGAACATTTGATCTATCAATACCATTTTCAATATCTTTTTTTATTCTTTCTTTTGCAATTTCAGGACTAACACTAAATATTTTAGCAAAACCTTCAAATGGCATATCAACATGAACTTTCATATAATCCATAAGCGATTTTCTATTTTTTGATTTAATATTTGTAGCATCAAAAATCACATCTTTACCAATATTTAGTACATCTGCAGTTTTTTTCATTGCCAATGCAAATACTTCATTATTTTTTGTTTGATCTGATATGTTTCCTGTTAATTCTTTTCTTATTTTATCTGGCGAAACAATAATAGTATTTGAATTTTGCATTGATTTAATCCACATAGATTTACCACTTCCTGAAATACCAACTGGAATAATTAATTTTGGTTTTTTTGTTTTTATTTCTTCTGCTATTTCAGTACCAATTTCATGTCCATTATCATCAAATTTATTTGGAAATTTTATTTTCCAATCAAAAAGTTTTTGCACGCCTTTATTATTTACAACCCCAATTTTTTCATCAATATTAATGTTTTTTCTAATTAATTTTTTCGCATCTTCTAATGTGAATTTTATAACACTTGGGTCACCATATTTTACACGATAATCGCATGTGTTGATACCATGTTGGTCTATTGATGTTACAAAACATTTACCATATCCACGTGATATTCGAAATATTGCCCATGTATTATCAATTGAATTTGAAAATTCTGGATTAAGTCTTTCCATCATTTCAAAAAGTCGTTGTTTGTTGTCTTTTTTCATATTAAATTGCTATTATTGGGAACATTGGTGGTTGATAACCACGTTCTTTATTAACATTTTCAGCAATTTTAGCACGTTCTTCAGTAAAAGTAACCTGACTTAATTTATCTAATTGTTCTAATAATAATTTTTCAGTATCTTCTTTCAATTTAGTGCCTTCTTCAAGCAAATGACGATAATCCATTGTTAATTGTTTTTCAGTAACACCAAGTTCACCACTATAGAAACCTCTAATACCACCAATTACAATTTTTACTTGTGCAATAAGTAAATTACGAATTTGCTGATGTGCAACATCATTTATTTTGCTCCATTCTAATACTTTTGCTGGTGGGTCTGATGGTAATTTAATAACATCTGAATTTTCTTCTAAACATTTATCTCTACCTGTTTGATTAGTATCATAATACCAATACCAAACTTTTCTACCAGCATAATGTTTACCCCACACACCTTGAATTTCATCACGAGAACCGGGTATTGGATACAAATGTAATAATTTTTCACCACTTGCCAAACCAGTAACACGATATGTTAATATTGATTGTAATACTCTTTGTTTCATTCTTCTATCCTGTGCAGATAATAGTGTTGAAAATGTTGGTTGTACATACATTGCGGGACGACCAAGATATGCCCATCCAACCATACCGGGTGACCATGCATTCAATGCAAAGGGGTCAACCAAACCACCATCAATTTGTGGTGGTGTTTCCCACAATACTTCATTTATTTCACGACCCGCAGGAATTAAGTAATGTTGTGTACTTGCCTGAGTTACAATAAAATCACGTTTAAGTTCCCATCCAGTAGCAGCAGGTGCATTTGTTCCCAATCCTACTTGTCTTGAATATGCATATGTATAGGATTCCATATAAGTGTTTGATTTTGTAGTAAACGCCGATAAGAAATCGCTATTTTCTTTACTTAAACCTTCTAACCCAATCCATTGCTGATGAATAAACCAATTATTTACTATTGATGAATAATCCTCAACAACCATTTCAAGATATGAATCCATCATTTCATCCTTTATTTCAAAAGGTCTTAATGGAAATCCCAATACATGTTTAACATGAAGGAATAATTTATTTTTATCAACTGTTGTTATTAGTGCCATATATATTAACTTCTACTTTGTGCTTTTTCACCAAAATAAACATATTTAAATTCAACGGGTTTTAGTAAATGATTACCTGCTGCAAGTTCATACACTCTACTAACAAACAATTTTCTTGTTGGAAATGGTGATGAATCTGTTCTTTGAGGTGGAAAAAATGGTTTAATTTCTTCAAAATCTGTTACAATTCTATAATTAGGAGGGTTTTTTAATCCTTCAATACCAGCATTTATATCATAAATAGCATATGTTGATTTACCAAAACCTTGTGGTAAAATTGTGAAATAATCACCATCAGGACCCGATTCAACATATTTCATATCAGGATGTTTCACTAATGAAGTTTGTCTGTTTAGGTCTGGTGTCCAATTCGGGTCGAATTTTTTCATTTTGTTTGAATATAATTCACCAAAACTAAATGAATACCAACTACTTTTAAATATGATAGCATGGTCAAATATTTCACTATACATTGGATTTTTTATTGCGTTTTTGCCTCTTCCCTCTAAATTTTTATTAATTTTTACGGGTGCACAATAATAAACAAATGCTACACTTCCTAATTTAGGATTTATTGCAAGAAAATCAAAAAAATCTTCAACTGTCGTTATTTGTTTGGCTTCACTGATATAATTTTCAATGAGCCTATACTCATTATCAATAATTGACATCACTTCCTGAAGTCTTTGTTTGTTAATCTCTGTTTTCATGATGTAATGTTTTCTAATAAATACTAAAAAGTTTTTTTAAAAATATGTTTCAATCTGAAAAAATTGTTATATATTTGTGATTGTCAATATAAAATATGGTTTATGAATAAAATTGAATATGAAATTAAATTAAATGAATCTGGAAGACCCTGTATTGAATTATCAAAAGATTATGAAGATAAACCAGAAGATAAATTTTTTTCAATTGAATTGGCAAGATATGTATTACAACAAGTATATGCTCGAAGAAGTGCAGAATTTGACCAAGAAGCCTCTAAATCAATTGAGAATGGTATTGCATTACTTGGACAAATTGGTGATGAAATTGCGAATCTTTTATGGGAAAATATGAAAAATGTGGGCGATATGTCTTTTCATATTAATAAAAATTATCATATTATAGTAAATACCATAGAAGAAAGAGATAATTTAAATCCTGAAGGCATTCTTCAAGGTAATAGACTTTATTTACGACAAGAAGGTTTAAAAGTTTTTGTTACCTCTGAAAATAAAATATATGAATTAAAAAATGGAATTACTAATGAAAATTGGAAGGAGATATAATTATGATACACAAAATTGAACTCAATATTAATTTAGATGTTATAGGACTTTCCCTTGAAAAATTGCTTCAAATAACAGATAATCTTGTTAGTTGTGATGGTAAAATAAGTTTTGATGAACTGAATAAGATATTTATTATATCAGATAGACCTTATCATGTATCATCAATTGATTTTCCAAAACTTGATAGTGATGATTTTTCAATAAAAACAACTAAAATTGAAATTGTAGGATAATGAATCACAAACCAACAAGCGAACAGGAAAGAATTTTTTTATTTGTGAAGAAAAGACCCGAAAATATTCTTATTAAAGCATACGCCGGGACAGGAAAAACAAGTACAATTGTTGAAGCTGTTAAATTATTACCAAAAGACAAAAATATTATGTTTTTGGCATTTAATAAACATATTCAAGAAGAATTAAAAATTAAATTACCAGAATATGTTCGATGCTATACAACATATGGTCTTGGTACTGCTGCAATTAAAAGAAAATATGGTGATAAAATTGAGTTTGATGAATTTAAAGCAGATAAAATTATATTGAAAAAATCCAAATCTTGGAATTTACATGAAGAATTAAAAAACGATGAAGAAATTGATTTTTATTTAAATTCAATAAAAAAATTAGTAAATTTATGTAGATTAACATTAACATTAAAGCCAGAATATATACCATATGTTGCAGAAAAATATGATGTAAATACCAATAAACCAAAGGATATTAAAAGGGTACTTAAAGTATTAGATGAAATGACTACAGATAGAAAAACATTTGATTATACCGATATGGTTTACTTACCTGCAGTTGATAATGGTATCTGGATGTTTCCACAAGATTATGTGTTTGTCGATGAAGTGCAGGATACTAATAGATGTCAAATTAAAATAATTGAAAAAATATTAAAAAGAGATAAAATTAGTGGAAAAATTACAGGTAGATTAATTACAGTAGGGGATTTTTTTCAGGGAGTTTATGGTTTCAACGGAGCTGATGATAAGTCTTTCGAATGGTTTGAAAAATTTCCGAAAACAAAAATACTACCCCTTTCAGTATCATTCAGATGTTCAAAAAATGTTATAAAAAAAGCACAGGAAATTGTGCCAGACATAAAAGCACTTGATGATGCACCTGATGGTATTGTGAGAGATGGTGATGTTCTTACAGAAGCACAAAGCGGTGATTTTATTCTTTGCAGAACAACAATGCCATTAGTAAAATTATTTTTTGAATTTCTTACACAAGGAAAAAAAGCAATTATTAAGGGAAGTGATATTGGTATACATCTAATTGAATTAATTGGTAAAATAAATAATATACCAAAACTTATATCGTTTTGGGAATCCGAATTAGCAACCTTTAGAAAAGATTTAAAATTAGATGGTGTTTTAAATCCACATGAACACAGTGGATATGTTACACTTGAAGATAAAGTAATGACATTATTATTTTTAGCTAAACTTTCAGACAGTATTCCTGATTTAAAAAATAAAATTAAAACAATTTTTACCGATGAAATTCAAGGTATTTGTTTAAGTACAGTACATAAAATTAAAGGATTAGAAGCAAATCGTGTATTTATCATACGACCAGATTTATTACCAATGAAAAATGTAAAAAATTGGCAATATATTCAGGAGAAGAATTTGGAATATGTTGCTATCACAAGAAGTCGTTTAGAATTAATATATGATCGCAATTGGACTAATGAAGAAGAATAATAATTAATATAAGTAAAATATGAAAAAAATAATAAAAAAACATGAAAAAACAATAGAAGAACTCGAACAAGAATTAGATAAATTGAAAGAATCAAATAGAGCATCTTGGGAGAGATATGGTAGTGAACTTTGTGCTGGCGAAATGATTGCCAAAGAAGAAGCGTTGGAAAATCAGATATTAAAACTAAAAATTAAAGAAGATTTTGAAAAAAATAAATTTGTTGAAAACCCATCACAAATTATCGATAATTAATAAATTATATATATGGAATGGATAGTTAAAATTGAAAATCAACCAAATCAGAGAATTTTGGTTAAATTCGACCCAAAAAATGAAGTATTATTATTCATTGGACAATATAAACCACATAATAAAGAATGGGTAAATTTTAGTGAAGAATCACATTCAATGAAAATTGATTTGGAAACAATTCAGGATTCGCTTTATAAGACATATAAAAAAATGAAAGAAAGACTTGATACATATGAAAATATTGCAGAAGGTTTTTCGGTAATTAAATTAATTGAAATAAAGGAAGAATTGTATTAAATTTCTTCAAAAATAAAATATTCTACATACCAAGGTTTACCAGTTTTTATTTCAATTTGTTTTCTTTTAAATTTACTTTCTAAAATAATATCGGGATAAGTATTCTGAATGTGTATTGTCAATATACCTGATTTATTAACATAATCCGAAAAACGTTTATTCGTTTTTTTACAAATTGCAAAATATTTAATTGATTTATTAAAAAAAGAAAGATTTTTATTTGAATTATTTTTTATTATTTTATTTAATGTCGAATAATTTATGGAATATTTATTAGATAATTCACGTATTGATATATGATTTTTATTAAAGTCAATAACCATTTTATTAATTTCTTCTGCATCAAAATTATTAATTGTTATTATGTTTTTCTTTATGTGTTTAGGGATTGTATTTGAAATATAATCAGTCTCATAGCACCAAATTATATTTGTTAATTGTTTATTGCGACCAGAACACATTCTTAATATTGATTGCATTGATAAATTATCACGATTCATTCTACCAGCGTTTGCTAATGATTCATATCTCTCCAAAATTATTTTTTTGTCATTATCTACTTTAATAACAGGTTTACTGATTTTTAATATTCTTTTTTTAATCCACAAATCATTTTGTTTAACATTTTTTCTAATGTTTGATAATTTTATTATTGTTTCAGAATTGGCTATTGAGTTTTTACCCCCAAATTCAATATTATATCCCAAGTTTCTATTAGTAGTATTATGTTCAAAAATATATCTAATTTCCTTATAATTTAATTCATCTATTGTTTGTGCAGTATCGATAATAGTAAATTCAAAATTATCAAATCCATATTTATCAAATGCTTTTAAAATATATGGATTACAACATTTGGCTCTATTTTTATATTCATTATATCTATCGTTTAAACTTCTTGTGGTTTGTCCAACATATTTTTTATTATTAATTTTATTATCTATTAAATAAATTACTCCAACAATTTCATTATTTTTTTTAGGATATTGTAATATTAAATGACCAATACTTTTTAAAAACATTTTATTTTCATTTTTATTTCCAATAAAATAAAAGTATCTTCTTTTTCTATATTGCTGTAAAAATATTGCATTTGGATATTTTTGTAATATAACATCTCTTTTTATTGTTCCGAATTCTTTTCTAATTGAACGTGAGTGTTTTAGTTTGCCATTAATAAAAACAGAAAATCTTTTAGTTTCTTTACCATTTTTTCCATAATTACCACTCATTAAACCAACATAATACCAATTTAATGATTGATATATTATTCCAATTTCACCTGCTGCGGGGTCTACAGTTGCAGTAATTATTTTATAATTAGTATTTTTTTTCAACCAATCAATTGTTTTGCCAATAAAATAAGAAGCAGTATTTTTTGGTGTCCACCATAAACAAACACCTCTACTTAACAATATTATTTTATTTGTAAATCCAAATTTATCCCATGTAGTTGCTTTATTTGCTGAATATTCTTCAGAATAAATAACAACACCACCCAAATAATCATTACCTTCAATACTAAAATATATTCCAAAATAAAATTTATTAAATAGTGGCATTGATTTAAGCCATTCATATTTTAATATTATTTCTTTTGCAATATTTGAATCAATTAATTTTATTGTCGTGTTTTTTAATAATATATTATTTTTATTAAAAGGAATTGTATTTCTTTCAAGAATTTCTTGTTCTTTTCTTATTTTATATTGATATGCTTCCACAATTATAAATGTTTTGATTTTACGCCAAAATGTAAAGATAAAAAAAGAGTTGGAATATTCCAACTCTTTTTAATTATTTATTCAATCATTGATTATTGTAAATCACCAATTCCAAAAGTCTGAAGACCATCGCAGAAAATTCTACCATAGTAACGATTAAGAACCATTTTCTTTGCATATCTGGTCATAATTCCACGAATAGGTGTAAAGTCAAATGGATTGTACATTACCGGAGTTAATTGCATTGGTACGTAAGGAGCGTAAATGTAGCCAGTCTCCAAAATACTTGTTCCTTTATGACCAACCAATACTGTATTAGCTGGTGCATATGGGTCACGATATACAATATAACGACCACTTAATGTACCTATTTTTTCAATACCCATGTTATACTTATCCTGTTCGGGAGCAGCATTACTTACATGGAAATATTCAAGGTCATCGAATACTGCACTTACTTCAGGAGATACAACAACCCAAGAAGCACCACCACGAAGGGTAGACTTATGAATTTGTGCTGAAATCTGGTTGATTTTTGTAACCAATGTCTGATTCCAGTCTTTTTGTACACCATAATAAGTGTTAGTTCCTTTACGAAGTCCGTTCCAATCCCAACGAGCTGTCCAAGCAGCACCACGTCTAAGATCACGAAGAATTTCACGGTCAATTTCAGCAGCCATTTGTTCTGACAATAAAGCAGTTAATTCAGCTTCAGCGTCAATGTTATGAAATGCTGATACGTCTTGTGCAAGTTCAGGTGTCCACATAGCACGCATTTTACGTGTTTCTACGGATACTGTTACTTGGTCAAGTACAAAAGTAACTTCTGCCATTTGTGAATCTTCTTCAAGGTCACTGTATGCTCTATACGTTGCTGTAAAAGTAACTGCAGATGTTGCAGCACTTAATGCCTGATAACCATTAGCACCCGGATATTGCAAGTCAGCAATAAGAATAATTTGTCCAGCACTATTAACAATTGCTTGTCCATATTTCTGAACTTTTACGTTGAAAGGAAGTGAATTACCAGCAGTAATGCTTTCGCTTGCATAAGGAGCAGGAGCATCCAAATCAGTATCGCAAACTATTCTTAAACCAGCAAGAAATGATTCTGTGTCCATTGGAACACCAGCAGGACCAATTAATTTACCTTGGTCGGTAAATGAAAAACCACCTACTGTTAAAGTAGCGAATTTATCAGTACCAACTGTAAAAGGTAATGCAGCAGTTAAACCAGTTACTGATATAACTGTTATTTCACCTTTTGAACGATCAAACAATGATGTACCTTCTTCAGAATAACTATTTGCATAGAATGCATCATATAATGAACGGCTTTCAAATTGTGTTCTTGCTGATAATGCAAGGTTGGCAGCATTTTGATATGCACCATTTGGTGATGTATGTTCAAAACCAGCAGGAGCAACCCTAATACTGGCTTTTGGATTGATGTAGTACAATTTACCAATCGGTAAGTTAAGTGCCTGTACAGACACTATGTCGTTTGCTAAAAGTTTAGCAAATACTCTACGGATTACGGGAAATGCAACGGTTTCGAATTGTCCACTTGCTGTTGAATCTGAAGATTCATTAATCATATGTGACAATTGGTTTTCGAATAACTGCGCACAGTTTTCTTTTACATTGCCTTCCAAACCCTCTAACAAACCGATTTTTTCCCAACGGTTTGTTGTTATTTCTCTTTGTTCACGAAGTTGTTTTAAACCAATATTTCCAACTTCGGCACTTTCCATTAAAAATCCCATTTTATTATTTTTTTAGTTTTTTTAAAGATTATTTTTTTTACCTCTATGCTCAATGGTTTCGATAATTTTCCTCATTCTCTGAAGATGTTTATCGTTTGCATAAGCTGTTTTTTCCACTACTTCATCAAGTTTTTGCTTTGAAGATGATTGTATTGAGGTTGTTACTTTTTCTTCAACACTTTCAGTCAAAGTTTTCTTACTTTCTTTCATTTCACTTAAGACAGTTTTATACTTTGTCTGTGATGCAGCAATGCTATCAATTTTTTTAAAATCATTGATAATTTTAATTTTATCTTCTTGAGTTAACGCCAATTCTTCATTTACCAATAAGTTATTAACATGTGCCAAATTGGTATTAAAAACTGCCATTTCTTTCAATTGGTTTCTATACTTTTCCAAAGCGGATTTGTATCCTTCAACCAACGTACTCACAGATTCTTTATGTTTTTTAGTTTCGTTTAATTTTTTGGTTAACTTTTTGTTTTCCCCAATTAAACTACTAATCTTTTTCTTTGATTCCTGTACCCATTCAGGTGATTGATCTTTTTCACCCTGACTTAGATAATCAGGTGCGGGTAGATGTCTGCCAGTAACATTTCTTCTCTTAGCATAATCAACACCATGTGATTCTCCAACAGGTTGTTCAGTCTTACCACCTAATACTGCTTCAATATCAGCATCAGTAATTGGATTTTCTTCATCAATTAATTTATCGGTAGGACCTTGACTGTGTAATGCATTAACTTGACTTGTATCGCCAAATGTTGTAGCACCATCAGTAGCACCTGCATTATGCATTTCATCAACTGATTTTTCATCAATTAATTTTTCATCATAAGTACCTTGATGCATTTTATTAAGATCAAACTGACCTTGATGCATTTCATCAACACCAGCACCTTTAATCATTTCATCAAGTTGATTTCTCATTTGAACAAGTTGGTCAAACGCAATACCCTTATTACCTTTATTCATATATGATGGTGATGATGTTGCAGCAACATCAGTAAGTCTTTCATCCAAACCTTTCATGTTAGATATTTCTTTTTCAATATTTTCCATAGTAAGTATTTCATCATCTTCACCAGCACTTTCAATGGCAGACCCAACGTTACCAGAATCAAGTCCTGTTACGTCAAATTCTTCTGTTTGAAGTGGTTTTTTTGCTTTTTTATCGAATGGTTTACCTTCACCAGCAGCTTCTTCAACTTTCTGACCTTTTTTTGCTTCTTTATCAAATGGGTCGCC